>Ga0163144_10006296_pt1 | contig 26218 bp, 16 predicted proteins | sample OliLak19BULKMAT1_FD_123175 | JGI IMG/M metagenome (GOLD analysis project Ga0163144, IMG submission 123175) | Freshwater microbial mat bacterial communities from Lake Vanda, McMurdo Dry Valleys, Antarctica - Oligotrophic Lake LV.19.BULKMAT1 | ecosystem: Environmental > Aquatic > Freshwater >...
TAAACGAAGCATATTGATTATCCAAAACTGTGGACATAATTTGTGAACCAGGGGCAGTAATATCAACAGCAATATTAAAATTAGAAAAACCAGATTTTAAATCTTCTGAATTAGAAGAAGCTACTGAAACACAATATTGGCTCGAGGCAGGCATAAAAGCTAGGTCACTGCCATTATTACCAGCAGCAGCAACTATTATACTACCAAGTTCGTTTGCAGTTTTTAGAATTTCATTTTCTGCGGTACCCAATCCAGAGCCACCCCAAGAGCAATTTATCGTATATGCTCCCATTGCCGCAGAATATAGTATCCCTTGATATCCAGCAGCTATATAATTTGCATTCGGGTCATCTACTCCACATTTTACAGCCAATAATTTTACATATTTGGCAACGCCAGCAATACCGACAGTATTATTTTGTACTGCACCAACGATACCAGCAACGTGAGTTCCGTGTACATTCCCTGGGTCAGGATTATTATCTTGACCAGTTACATCAGAATTAGAGGCGAAATCCCAACCTTTGTAATCATCTATATAACCATTATTATCATCATCAATACCATTTGTTGATTTTAATTGTCCGTTGTCGTCAAGTCCAAACTCATTTGTATTAATATAAATATTACTCATCAAATCTTCGTGAGTTGTTAATACACCAGTATCAACTATAGCTACTATTGCAGGCTTGCTTTCGTCAGCCAAGTCCCAACTTTCAATCGCATTGACACTTTTTAGGTAATATTGTTGGTCAAATAAACTATCATTTGGTGTTGCAAAAATATAGTTTTTGTATTCTAATTCAACAAACTCAATACCATCAACTAACTTTAATATTTCTATCAAATTCAATAATTCATTATTATCAATTTTGTTATCAAACTTAATTTGTCCGATAGCAAATAAATTATCTATTTTTTTATCTATTTCATTGTTCAAATCATTTTTAAAAGTTTCTGCATCTTTTAAATTGTTGTTTTGAGGTTTATTATTTTTTTGTGAGTCTTTAATAAATTGAGGTATCAATTCAAAATATCTTTTATTTGTTGCTTTGATTAATTTATCATCAATAAATGGTGCAATTTTAATTTTACTATTTGGGTAAAGTTTTTCTAAAAATAAAAATGTTTTGGGAAGTGTATTTCGGTTAGAATATTTCCATTCATCAAACAAATCACTTTCTACATTTATTTTGAAAGTAATTCTATCAGCATAAAATTGATTATTTGCATCATAAACATTATCTTTAGCGTGAGTATAATTAATATTAATGAATAAAAATGCAGCCAATAAAGATAGATTTAATAATGAAGTTTTAAGTTTATTACTAAAATTAGTTTTGTTGTCAGAAAAAAGTTTGGAATTATTTTTTTTGTTAAATAAATAAAGCAATATTTTATTTTTCATAATTTTATTTATAGTTTTGTTTTGTTAATATGTATAACACAAATATAAAGTAAAAAAAGTTACTATTTTTTGAAAATAATTATTTTTTTATTTTTTTTATTTTTTTCAATGTTTCAACTAAAATATTTCAATTAATACGTTTTAATTAATATGTTTTAATTATTATATTTTTTGATATAACATATAACGAATAAAAAATATAAATAGTCATTTTTTAACAAATAGTGATTTATAATAATCAATTAGAATAAAGAGTCAATTAAACTTTAAATTATGCCAAATAAAGTAATCAAAAATCTAGTAATAGTAGAATCACCAGCAAAAGCAAAAACGATAGAAAAATTTTTGGACGAAAGTTTTATTGTTAAATCTTGTTATGGGCATATAAGAGACCTTTCCAAAGGTGATGATGCAATTGACATCAAAAATGGTTTTATACCAAACTATGAAATTTCGGAAGATAAAAGACCATTAGTAAACGAACTTAGAAAATTATCCAAAGATGTCGAAATGGTATGGCTTGCATCGGATGAGGACAGAGAGGGAGAGGCAATTTCGTGGCATTTGTATGAAACTCTTGGACTATCAGAAAAAAATACAAAAAGAATAGTTTTTCACGAAATTACAAAAACTGCAATATTAAATGCAATCGCAAATCCAAGAACTATTGATTATAATTTGGTGAATGCACAGCAAGCAAGAAGAGTATTGGATAGATTAGTTGGGTTTGAGCTTTCGCCAGTTTTATGGAAAAAAATAAAGCCAAATTTATCTGCTGGTAGAGTGCAGTCTGTTGCCACAAGAATTGTAGTCGAAAGGGAGCGTGAAATTAATAATTTTGGTGCTAATCCATTTTACCAATTAAAAGGTGAATTTAACACTAACATTAATAATAAAGAATATAACTTTGTTGCCAAAAATCAACATAATTATGATAATGAAACAAAAGTATTAGAATACTTAAATGAAAGTAAAAATGGTGATTTCTTTGTGAGTGATTTGGAAGTAAAACCAACCAAAAAATCGCCTTCTGCACCTTTTACAACATCAACTTTACAACAAGAAGCAAGTAGGAAATTAGGATTCTCGATAACACAAACTATGATTGTTGCTCAGAAGTTATACGAATCTGGTCATATAACTTATATGAGAACTGACTCTGTGAATTTATCTTCTTTGGCAATAGAATCTGCAAAAAATTCTATTATTAGTAATTATGGAACAAAATATTCGAATCCAAAAAATTATGTAACGAAATCGGACTCTGCTCAAGAAGCACACGAGGCAATAAGACCAACAGATTTTAACAAAAAATCACTTTTTGCTGATAGTCAAGAAAATAGATTATATGAATTAATCTGGAAAAAAGCTATTTCGTCTCAAATGTCAAATGCTGATATCGAAAGAACTATCATAACTGTTCAAAATACTAAAAATTCAGATAAATTGCTTACAATCGGTGAAGTAATCAAGTTTGATGGCTTTTTGGTAGTTTATTTGGAATCAAAAGACGATGACAATATTGAAGACGATGATGACAACGAAGGAAAAATATTGCCACCAGTAAAAGTTGGCGATAAACTAAATTTAATTGAATTGACTGCTACTCAAAAATATACTAAACCTGCTGCCAGATACACTGAGGCAAGTTTAGTTAGAAGACTAGAGCAATTAGGTATTGGCAGACCATCTACTTATGCACCAACAATCTCTACTATTCAGAAAAGAGGTTATGTTGTTAAAGAAGATAGAGAAGGTAAAAATAGAAATTATAAAAAAATCATTTTGAAAAATGGTTTAATTAAAGAATTAATGGAAACGGAGGTTATCGGTAGAGAAAAAAGCAAGCTATTCCCTACTGATATTGGACTGTTGGTAAATGATTTTCTTGTTGATAATTTTAATGATATTTTGGATTATAGCTTTACAGCAAATGTTGAAAATCAATTTGATGAAATTGCAAAAGGTAATATAGTATGGAATCAAATGTTAAAAGATTTCTATACTCCATTCCATCAAAATGTAGAGATAACCTCGCAAAATGCGGAAAGAGTAGCCGGTAATAGAATATTAGGTATTGACCCAAAAACAGGCAAACAAGTCTCTGTTAGACTTGGAAAATACGGACCTTTGGCACAGATTGGTGATAGTGAAGATGAAGACAAAAAATTTGCCTCATTAAGAGCAGGTATGTCAATCGAAAGAATTACATTAGAAGAAGCACTAAGTGTATTCGGATTGCCAAGAATTGTTGGGGAATATGAAGGTAAAGAAATCAAAGCAAATATCGGTAGATTTGGACCTTATGTAGTTCATAATTCAAGCTTTTATTCATTAGAAAAAACTGATGACCCTTATGCAATCGAATTAGATAGAAGTATCGAATTAATAATTTTGGGAAGAAAAAAGGCAGCTGAAAAGAAATTAAGGATATTTGATAATAATCCTGATTTACAAATACTAAAAGGTAGATGGGGACCATATTTATTCTATAAAAAAGAAAATTATAAAATACCCAAAAATACTAATATTGAAGACTTGTCTGAAGAAGATTGTCTAAAAATAGTTGAAGACTTTTTGAAGGCAAATCCAGGGAAAGCTAAAATTATTGAAGCAAAAGCTTCGAAAGATGAGAAAGAAAAAGAAAAGTTAGCCAAAAAAGCTAACAAAACTAATAAAGTAAATAAAGTAATCAGAGAAAAGATTACTGACTCTAGAGGTAAAACAATCAAAGTGCCAAAGAAAAAAGTGGTTGAAGATACTAAACCTAAATTTAGAATTATTAAGAAAAAAGATAAAAGTGATTAATTATGAATCTAACCGAACTATATACTGGTAAGACAATTGAAGAATTGCATAAGTTTGCTGACTCATTAAGCAATGAATATAAAAATTCAGAACCTTTTCCCAATATTTATATTGATGAATTTTTTCAAGTTGAAGAATTGAATAAATTAATTGCGGAATTTCCAGATTTAGACCAAATAAAATCTGTAAAATTCAATAATGCTTATGAAAAAAAATTAGCTTCAGAGGGAGAGTATTTATTCGGTGCTGAAACACTAAAATTGATGCACTACTTAAATTCTCAACCGATTTTGGAATTTTTGGAAAGATTAACCGGAATAAAGAACTTAATTCCAGACCCTTTGTTTGTTGGTGGTGGTCATCACGAGATTAAAAAAGGCGGATACCTAAAAATACACGCTGATTTTAATTTTCATCCAAAGTTTAATTTAGATAGAAGAATAAATTTATTGTTGTATTTGAATAAAGATTGGGAAGAAGAATACGGAGGTCATTTTGAACTTTGGGATACTCAAATGCAAGGTTCTGTCAAAAAGATATTACCTTTATTCAACAGAATCGCAATGTTTAGCACAACGAGCAACTCTTATCACGGACACCCAAATCCATTAAATTGCCCAGAGGATAGAAGTCGTAAGTCATTGGCGTTGTATTATTATACAAATGGAAGAGATGATGGTAATTTATCAAATGAACATTCAACTTTATTTAAACAAAGACCAGATTCTGATGATTCTAAAGATGATGATGGTACAAACTTTAAATCTAACATTAAAAAGAGTATCAAAAAAATATTGCCTGAAAGTTTGATAAATAAATTGAAAAAAGATAAATAAAATAACAACTAATTAGAATTTACACGCTTAATTTTAACCAAAATAAATTTAACCCTAACTATAAATATTCTTAATATAGTTGGGGTTTCTTATTTTTTACTATTTTTATCTAATCTTTAACTATTTTTGTATAATTATAATTAGTATTTTTTATAATTTCTGATTAATTGTGATTAGTCTAATTAAAAAATCAAAGTATTAACTTCAAATATTAAAAATGAATATTTCAAAAAAGAAAAAACCTGATGTTTTTGTTGAATTAGAAATTGAATCCTCTGGATTTAATGGTGTGAGTGTTGGTAGAATTGACGGAATGGTGCATTTTGTTGAGGGTGCAGTCCCTGGGGATACAGTTAGAGCAAGAGTAACTAAAAAGAAAAAAAACTATGTTGAGTGTAAAACTGTCGAAATTTTACAAAAATCCGAAAATAGAATTGAACCATTATGTGAACACTTTGATAATTGTGGTGGATGCAAAAGACAAGATTTGATTTATTCGGAACAATTAAAGTGGAAAGAATTAAATGTAAAAGAATCATTTCAGAGATTACATAAAGTTGAAGTTGGAAATTTTGAAAAGATATTAAATGCACCTAAAGAATTTTATTATCGTAATAAAATGGAGTTTTCATTTGCTAATAAGCGATGGCTCACTCCCGAAGAAATGAATAATCAAGACAAAGAAGAAAATCCAATTATAGATAAAAACTTTGCATTTGGTTTGCATATTGCTGGTGCTTTTGATAAAGTTTTGGATTTGAATATTTGTCATCTCCAACAGCACAAAGCAAATGAAATATTCCAAGTTACCAAAAAATATCTTAAATCAAACAATATTACCGCAAACTCAGCTCGAGAGCACACTGGATTATTAAGAAATCTTATCATCAGATACTCTCAATATGAGGATAATTTTATGGTAATACTCATAACTAATCCAAATCCTGATGAAAATGAAATGAATCATATTAATATTTGGGCAAAAATAATTTTTGATTTGGATTATGTAAGTTCTGTAATTTTTGCACAAAAAGAATTAAATTCACCAGTAAAAATAATTGAACATCATACACTTTATGGCAAAGATTATTTATTGGAAGATATTCTCGGCGTGAAATTCCAGATAAGTCCATTTTCATTTTTTCAAACAAATCCTTCACAACTAAATAATTTCATTCAAAGTATTTTAGATTATTCAGAATTACAGTCAGATGAAATATTATGGGATTTATATTGTGGTACTGGGTCAATTTCACTACCTGCTTCAAAATTTGTAAAAAAAGTAATAGGATTAGAGTTAGTCGAATCATCAATATTTGATGCCAAATCAAATTCTGCATTAAATGATATAAATAATACAGAATTTTATGCAGTTGATTTACATACCAAAACATTACCAGATATTTTTAGGAAAATAGACAAGCCCGATAATATAATCATAGATCCACCAAGAGCTGGAATTCATAATAATGTAATTAATCATCTATTGGAGTTAGAAATTCCAAAAATTACTTATGTAAGCTGTAATCCGACAACAATGGCGAGGGACTGTGAATTATTATCCGAAAAATATGAAATTATTACAGTCAAACCAGTAGATATGTTCCCACAAACCTATCACATTGAGGCAATAGCAAAGCTAAGACTAAAAAAATAAATATATTAATTTTTTTTAACATTTACAACAACTATTATAATATATATCGTAAATTGTTTTTATAAAATAAAATGTTTATTTTATTAGTATCCATTTCATTAAAAAGGAAAAAAAATGAAACACTTACTGCTGACTTTAGTTTTTTTATTAAGTATCAATTTGTCAACGGCACAAAGCCCAAAAGGAAAATCTGTTGGGGTCGGAGTAGTTCTAAATGACCCAACAGGTGCTACTTTAAAGTATTGGACAGGTAATTCGGAGGCTTACAACTTCTACATCGGTAATTCTTATTTTGGTGATTTGACAATAGGTGCCGATTATATGCAACACTATAATGCGTTTAATAGTACGATGTTTAATGTGCATTTAGCAGGTGGGGTTTTGGTTGGTCTTGGTAATGGAAATAGTGGCTGGATTAGAAAAGGGAAAAATGATGGATTTTATTATAGAGATGGTAAAACCTTTGGACTTGGAGCAAGAGGTATGTTAGGAGTTAACTTTGTACCTAGAAGTTCGCCATTTGAATTTTCATTTCAGATAGGAACACTTGTAGGTTTAACCCCAGATTTGGGATTTGATTTTATGAGTGATTTTACGATTAGATTTTATCCATAATTTTTATAATTATATCTTTAATCAATGAAAAATAATAATTTTGTATCAAAAAAAAGACTATCCAATGAATAGTCTTTTTTTTGTTTAATTTTTATTTTAAGATAAATAATTGAACTATTTAATTGGAATATATAAAGGACTGTCCGGTCCTAATGGTAATCCCAAACCAAACCATATCAAAAATAATATTGTCCATATTATAAAGAATACAAACGAATATGGGAGCATAGTTGCTATGACTGTACCAATACCTGCTTTTTTGTCATATTTGCTTAAGAATGCTACTATAAGGGCAAAATAAGACATCATTGGAGATATAACATTAGTTACAGAATCTCCAACTCTATAAGCACACTGAATTAATTCTGGTGAATAGCCCAATATCATAAACATCGGAATAAATACAGGTGCCATAATAGCCCATTTGGCAGAAGCAGAACCCATAATCAGATTAATGAATGCAGATAATATAATAAATAAAATTAAAAGTGGCACAATGCCAAGCCCAGTTGCTTGTAATACACTTGCTCCTTTGATTGCAAAAATTAATCCAAGGTTAGTCCACTTAAAAAATGCCACAAATTGTGCAGCAAAAAAAACTAAAACTATATATCCACCCAAAGCTTCAATGGACTTCCCCATTCCTTTCATTACATCTGCATCACTTTTGAATGTACCAGCTCCAATTCCATAAAAAATACCTGCTATTGCAGAGGATAAAAATATAATTGCAACAATACCAGACATAAATGGTGAATGAAGTAACTCAAATGTTTTTGGATCTCTCAAAAATCCATACTGTGGGACAGTACCAAGTAAAATTATAGCAACTATAAATAATAAACTTACTAATGAATATATCAGACCTTTAATTTCTCTTTTGTCTAAAGTCTTCATATTTTGTTCTTCTTTGGTAATTGTATTAGTAGAATTGTTTTCATCTACATATTTACCGAGCCGCGGTTCAACAATTTTTTCTGTTACTATAGTTCCAGCAGCAGCAATAAAAAATGTAGAAACGAACATAAAATAATAATTTGCGGCTGGATTTACTATATAATTTATGTCAATAATTTGAGCTGCTTCAGTCGATAAACCAGATAATAGTGGGTCAATTGTTCCTAACAATAAATTTGCACTGTATCCACCAGAAACACCCGCAAAAGCTGCAGCCAAACCTGCTATTGGATGTCTTCCAAATCCCATAAATATTATCCCACCAAGTGGCACCAATAATACATAACCCACTTCAGAAGCCATATTAGACATAACACCAGCGAATACTATCACAAATGTAATTAATTTTTTTGGTGATGAGTTAACAATCAACTTTATCAAAGTACTAAATAATCCACTACTTTCTGCAATTCCGATACCCAACATAGCCACTAATACAGTTCCTAGAGGAGCAAAAGAAGTAAAATTTACAACCATTTCAGTTAATATTTTATGTAGACCTTCTTTTGAAATTAGATTAAATGGTTTGACAATTGCTTTAGTTCCAGGGTGAATAACACTAACGTCAAAATTTGCAACTATCCACGATATTACAATCACAGCCAATGCAAATATTAAAAATAAAGTAGCAGGGTGAGGCAGTGCATTACCCAACCTTTCGATTCTATTGAGAAATTTGTCAATTAAAGTATTTTTTTTCAGATTTTTAATTTCAATTGTGTTGTTTTCGCTCATAATATTGAATTGTTAATTTAAAGTAATTTATATATTTATTGATTAAGATTTTTCTTTGTAAGTTATTTTACTAAATTTATCTAAATTTAATTTAGTTCTACAAAATTCATTTATCATATTTGTGTCAATTTTATTTAACTTGCTGATAAAATTTTCATAACTAAATTCATTTAGATTATTTTTGTTTAATTTAAGCAAATTAATTAATCTTTCTGTTAGACTTTCATTATCGACATAAATGGAAGTTTTTAACTGCTCTTTTGACCTTTTTAATTCTTTCTTTTCAATTGACCCATTTATCAATTTATTAATTTCTTTTTCAAGAATTTCATTTGCTTTTTTTAGTTTAGTTTTGTCAAGACTTAAATAAATATAAAATACAATACATTCAGAATAAGCTTGGATACTCGAATATACAGAATATGACAGTGCATTAGATTCTCTAAATCGATAATAAAGGCGGGAACTCATACTTTCACCAAAAAGCAAATTTAGTAAATTTAAGATAATTTTCTCTTCTTCATTTAAATTAATTAAAGGTAATAAATATAATAAATGACTTTGACTAAAATCCTTAATTATAGTTTTATTTAATATTTTTACTTCCATCTCTGTGATTTTGGAAGTCTCTATTGGTAAACTTTCTTTTTGATTAATTGAGTTTTTAGAAAACAAAGTGAAAATTAATTTTTTGATAGTATTTTCATCGAAATTTCCAATAAAAGTAAATTTAGAGTTACTTAAATTAAAGTTGTTGTTATAATATTCATTCAATGAATTCAAGTCAATATTACTAAGACTTTTCTTATTTCCAGTTATAGTGTAAGAAAGCGGGTTTGAATCAAAGATTAATTTTTCACCAATTTCATAAATAGATTCTTCTGCATCATCATCATAAGAATTAATTTCATCAAGAATAATTAGTTTTTCTTTTTCTACTTCTTTCAAAATAAACTTTGCGTTATAAACAATTTCAAACATTAAATTCATAATTGGCTTAATGTTTTCATTAAGACCTCTTACGTAAAAGACGATATTTTCTTTGGAAGTAAATGCATTGGCTAAAGCTCCAAGTTCTTCAAATTTATTTGCAATTTGTTTGGCTGATTTTCTATTAGAGCGTTTGAAAATTAAATGTTCGAGTAAATGCGAAATTCCATTTATCTCTAATTTTTCATTTCTTGAGCCAGTTTGTATACAGATAGCAAAAGCAAATACTTTTGATAATTCATTATGTTCAGTTATTAAATCAATATCAAACTCTTTATATGATATGCTTTTTTTATCTTGTTTTATTTCTTTTTCTATTTCTCTAATCAATTCTTGCTTCTATCCTTATTTCACAATTATATTTTCTAAAACACTTACTTTTAATTTTTGTTGTATTTTTCATTTTTTGAAAAATAATTAACAAATTACATAATCAAACCTAATAATCTAATCAAATCAATAAATCAAATTATCTAATCAAACTCCAAATATAAAACAAACTAAATAATGTCAAAAATATTAATCCAACCCAACTGAGTACTTTTAAAATCATATTAGGCTTGGCATGTTCTGGCATCAAATCACTTGTTACTAACTTATAATTTAGATAACCAAATATTGGAGCTGACAAAAAAGAAATTGCAGTAGCAAAATCAACCATAGTTTTTAACTTATCTGTAAATATCATTAATATTACAAAACTAAATAATGACATTAGTGAAATAATTATCCAATATACATTTTTATTTTCTTTTGTTTTGGTAAAAATAATATTAATACAATTTTCTAAACTTCTTGGATATGCGTCAACAACTGTTAGGGTAGTAGAAGCCATTGTAATAAGTGCTATTACGGTAATAATTGGCAAACTCCAATTACCAAGAGTTTTTACATAAAGACTAATTACCTGCGAAGAAAAAACAATTCCACTATCTGAGAAAACTTCACCCGAACCGTACATAACCAAAGCACCTAATCCAACAAAAAATACAGCTAAAACTGAAGTGATTATATAACCGATGTTAAAGTCAATTAAAGTTTCTTTGAGTGTGGGTTTGTAGTTGGTAGCTTTTTCTCTTTCTAAAGCCCACAAAGATTGCCATACAGATGCTTCAATTGGTGCAGGCATCCAACCCATTAAAGATATAAAGAATCCTACATTTGCCATTTCCCATAAATGAGGTTCTATAAAGTCTGGTTTGATTTGATTACCATTGATGAGAGCAACAACAAAAGCTATTGTTGTGAATATAGTAAGAGTAAATATTAAAATTTTGACAATTTTATCTAACAGATTGTACTGCCCTATTTTGAGCAATAAAATAGTAGATATTAAAATAATAGCAGTCATTAAATTAATATTAATATCAATATTAAATAATTTCAAAAAACTAATTGACAAAGCAGATGTAACAATTGTAACACCACAAGTACTTATTACAGAAGTAAATAGATTCAAGATAAAAAATACTTTAACTTCCCAATTCCCTAATTTATTATAACCATCTATCAAAGATTCATTACAAATATTGGGATAACGTTGACCGAACTCAAAAAATGGATATTTAAATAGATTAGATAAAATTACCATTGGTAATAATGCAAAGCCGAATGATGCTCCTGCTCTTGTAGATTGAATTAAGTGAGAAGCTCCTATTGCAGCACCAGCAAATAAAATTCCTGGACCGAGTGCTTTTATTATACCAATTAACTTACTATTCATTTTATTAATAAAGATAAACTATAATATAAAATATAATTTTATATTTACAAAACTTTATCTTTACAAATTAATAAAAAAATTGATATTTTCAATTTTGAGAGCTATCTTTTGATTTTTTTTGTAAATTAATAGAATATTAATTATTTCTAATATGTATTTTCTATATTTAAAATTCGGGATACCAAATTAAAGAAAAGCGCGGCATTGAAAAGAATTGACTTGCTTCCAATTCTACAGTTTTAAATTGTGCAGGATTAGTATTAGGGACTGCTTGTGGAAAAGATTGTGCTTGTCTTCCAAATCTTGGATTTAATCTCCATTGAGCAACAATATTAAATAAACCAACATTATCAAATTTAATATTACCAATAAAGCCAATACTAAAATTAAGACCAAAAGCTGTTGATTTTTCATTATTTAAGTTATTCATCAATAAAGTGCCACCGACTCCACCAAAAAAGTTTATTCTTTTAGTCGGATTTGCTATCCATAAAGAACTAATTTCAAAACCATTATAATAATCTGCTTCTCTTCCTGGAAATTGAAGAGCAAGTTTATTATCTTTTGAAGTATAATAACTTGATTCTAAAATTAAAAAATCAAATGGTGAATATTGTAATGAACCACCATAAAAAATAAATCCTTCATTAGATTTATTTAATTCTGTTACACCATCTGGACCTTCACCTTGTTTATAATACTCAGTTACCACTATGGTGTTAGGTCCACCAAAAAAACCAAATCCCAATTTACGTTTATATGGATTGACAACTTCTTCTTCATCATAATATTCATCTTCTAATACTTCTTCTTCAGTCGTTTGAATTTGAGCATTTTGATTATTTGTTTTAATCTGAGCTTCTAAATTTGAAAAGTTAACTAAGTTAAAACATAATAATATCAAACTCAATTTAAATAGATTTAAAGCATTTTTAGTAGTCATATTAATTATTTCCTTAATTTCAATATTTTTAATTTCAGATATTTTTTCTGCAATATAAGACACATAAGAGGGTTCATTCCTTTTACCTCTAAAAGGTACTGGTGTTATATAAGGAGAGTCTGTTTCAATCATAAATTTATCATTTGGTACATATTTGACAATCTCATCTAATTTACTATTTTTGAAAGTAATGTTACCGGTAAAAGAAAAATAAAAATTCAAATCTAAAGCTTTTTTAAGTATTGATATGTCCGAACTAAAACAATGTAACACGCCGGTAAGTTCGTTACCACCATTCTTTTGAACAGATTCTATTAAATCCAAAATATCATTGTCAGATTCACGATTATGAACGATAACAGGTTTTAGGTATTGTTTAGCTATATTAAGTTGTTGCTCAAATACTTTTCTTTGAGTTTCTTTACTACTATAATCATAATAATAATCTAAACCAATTTCACCAACTGCTACTACTTTTTTTTCATTTAGTTTAGAAATAATATATTTTTCTGCAATATCATTATATTCGTTTGCTGAGTTTGGATGCACTCCGTACCCACAATAAAGCATATCATCAGAATTAACAACTTTCCATAATTTCTCAAATCTATTTGGCTCGATTGTTGGAATAATAATATTAGTAATTCCGATTTTTTTGGCTCTATCAATTATTAATTCTCTATCATCATCAAATTCATTGCCATCAATATGTGCATGCGTATCAATCATAGTTTTTTACAACTCTATTAAAATCTTCCATATTAGAATCAATATTAGAATCTATATTAGAAATAAATCGAATAAAAAAAAAGACTGCAATTGCAGTCTTAATATTTTTTATAAACGTAGTATGTAATGAAATTATTATAATATAATTGATATTTTCTAATATTTCAATTATTTCTTTTTACCAACAGTTTCTTCAGTCTTCTTAACTCTTGGAGCTAAAACTGTACAAACAACTGGATTTTCTTTAAGCATAATTTCAAATTTATCAGTTCTTAATGTATCTAAAGTAACATTATTTCCAATTTCTAATTTTGAGATATTCACTTCAAGAAATTCTGGTAAATTTTCAGGAGTAGATTTAAGTTTTACTTTTCTTATAACTTGTGATAAAACTCCACCATTTTTAACACCGGGAGCAGTACCAATTAGTCTTAAAGGAGTTTGAACAATAATTTTTCTTCCAGGAGTCAAAGCTAACAAATCAAAATGAACTATTTTGTCTGTAACTGGATGAATCATAATGTCTTTTAGTACACAACTAATTTCTGTTGAATCGCCATCTAAATTAAGACTAAAAACTTTTGTTTGATCAGTATAAACTATAGTTCTTAAATCTAATACATTTGCAGTAATAGAAATTGGCTCATTATTTTTACCATAAAATACACCTGGTATATTATCTGTGCTACGGATTTTGCTTAAAGCTTTTTTTCCAGTGTCTCTTTTTTTGACGTTAAGTATTAAATTACTCATAGAATTACCTTAAAATTACATTTTTTAATTTCATTTTTAGTAAAATTTAATATTTTCATTAAATTTTAATTTTTATCGTTCAATTTCAAATAAAGAACTAATAGATCTATTGTCGTGTGTTCTTATTATCGCTTCACCAAGTAAATCTGCAACAGAAACAACTTCAATTTTATTGGATTCGAATTGTAAAGGAATAGTATCTGTTACGAATAATTTACTAACTGACTCAGATTTTGCAAACAACTCTTGTGCAGCACCAGAGAAAATTGGATGAACACAAATACCTATAATATCTTTGGCACCTCTTTCTTTCAGAGCGTCAGCACATTTAAGGAAAGTACTACCGGTATCAATCATATCATCGACTAAAATAATATTTTTATCTTTGATATCGCCAATAATGTGGGTAATTTCAGCTACATTATGAGCAGGTCTTCTTTTGTCAACCAAAATCAAATCAGAATTAAGTTTTTTTGCATAAGAACGAGCAGTTTTGATACCACCAACATCAGGAGAAGCAAAAGTAATATCACTTAAATTCATTTTTTTGAGAGCAGCTAATAAGACAGACGAAGAATGCAAATGATCAAGAGGAACATCAAAGAAACCTTGAATTTGAGAAGAATGCAAATCAACTGCAATAATTCTGTCAGCACCAGCACGAGTAAGTAAATTTGCTACTAATTTTGCAGTAACCGAAACTCTTGGCTGGTCTTTACGGTCTTGTCTTGCGTAACCATAATAAGGAATAACTGCTGTAACCCTTTTGGCTGATGCTCTTTTGGCAGCATCAATCAAAATAAGCAGTTCCATTAAATTTTCTGAAGGAGCATGGGTTGATTGGATAATGAATAAATCCACACCTCTTACATTTTCTTCGTACTTTACCCAAATTTCACCATCAGAGAAGTTTTTGACAGATGTTTCTGCCAACTCCAAACCCAAAGATTTAGCTACTTTTTCAGCTAAATGCGGGTTAGATCTTCCTGTTGCTATTTTAAATTCAGGCATATTTTTTTTATATGGTTGGGATGGCAGGGATCGAACCTGCGAAATGCCAGAACCAAAAACTGGTGCCTTACCACTTGGCCACATCCCAATGATTATAATAAAGACTATTTAATTTTCATAAACTTATCTTTACCGAATACAAAATTAAGGAATATTTATTTATATTGCAAATATTATGGTAATATTTTTAATATTTTTTTTATTAATAATGAAAAATATTTGATTATTAACGTGAGTACTTCTGATAACTTTATTAAAATATGAAACTTTGATGAGTTTTATATGCTTGACCTCTAAACGAAGTAACTATTTGCTTTTTGTCTTCAACTAATCTATACAATTCAACATCTGCATCAATTATCTTGTTTGTAATGTTTTTTACTTTTGTCTCACAATAAATTATTTCATTTTCTTTAACAACTGAGGTATAGTTTGTGTTTAGATTTAGTGTAACACTTTTAATTCCATAGGAATTTGTTGCAAAAGCGAAACTACTATCAGCAATTGAAACAAGAATGCCTCCGTGGACAATATCAAATCCATTCAAAAAATCTTCTTTAATCTTTACAACAAAAATATTATAACCCTCTTCAATTATAATTGGTTCCATACCCAACCATTTGCTAACTCTATCATTTTGGTACATCTCCCAAAATACTTTGAATGCAGTAGTTTTTGTATCTATACTTTCTTTAATTTTCTCTAAGCTTAGCATTATTATTTTGTTTTTTAATCTTTTATTTTTTATTTTTAGTTTTTTCTGTCATTATGAACACTCTTAAAAGAGATTCCAATTCTTTTTCATCAGAAAATTCATTAGATAAATATGTATCTTCAGATCTATAACTTTTGCCTTTATTTTCTAATTCTTCTTCTCTTGCGTACATCAAAGTAACGGCATAAGTTAGCAAAAGAGAAAATTCTAATCCTAGTGCAAAAAACACTAATGAAGGCTCTGTAGAAGGAATAAATTTTAAACCCCTCAAACCAATAATTACTATTAATACAGCTGCTCCAACATATACAAACCCTAAAATAGCATTGCTATATTTTATATTAACATATAGTTTAAGATATAAACTTAAGCCATCATTGATATGAAATACTTTCCATAAGAAACTACCATTTTTCCATTTTAATGCTTTATGAATAACAATCAAATCAGATAATGAATACCCCCATTCAATCTCGTAATCATGGAGATTTCTCAAATCTGCGTTCAAAAGTTCTTTAGCTACTATTTCTCTTTCTTCATTACTATGATAACCAAATCTACTCAGACAAATTTTGTCCAAAATTGAAGCTATTTCTCTTTCTATTTTATGGTGAGCTGTTCCATATTTTTGGGGAAGTAAAGTTGAAATACAAAATGCAATAAACAAAGCAAAATTTAAAACTGGTAGAAATAGTGAAACTACAGGATTAAACCAATATCTCGCTTCTTGTTCAGTATTTGAATTAACGTCAATCGCCCAATTGAAAATAAAATTAGTTGGCTCTTTAATTTTTTGATTATCAAGAGTATAAGAAACTAACTCTCCACTATTATAAATATGACCTTTTAAATAATCCTCAAATAACCAATATAGGATTGGATAAATAAAATAAACCAAAATTGATAAAACCAAAATTGTCAAAAATAAAAAGATTATATTTTGGACATAATTTGATTCTGTTAGTTCAAAATAATTCTGTATATTTGATTTTTGCATTTTGTATTTAAATTTGACTGATTTACTAATTTATTACCTTTCCAATTTGAAAAGTTTAACTTTGAAAGCAATTATTTAGGTACAATAGTTATTTCTACACGTCTGTTTTTTCTTCGACCTTCTTCGGTTCTAGAGTTGGCAATTGGCTGTCTATCACCCAATCCACTTACAAGTATTTTATTTCCATTAATACCCTTACTCATAAGGTATCTTTTTACAGTTTTACCTCTATCGTCAGATATTCTTTGCTTTTCTACTTCAGTTCCAATATTATCTGTATGGGCAACAACTCTTATTTCATTATTTGGATTAGCTTTTAAATAATCTGAAATAGCACTAAGATATTCTTTCAAAGAATTAGATAATTCAATTGTAGTTGAATTTGGATAATAAAAAGTCATCTGTTTATTGAGCGTTACATCAACTTTTGTTTCTGGAACAGTTTCATTTTTTTCTTTTGCTATTTCTTGAGCAAAAACTGGCTCTTCTCTAACTTGTTCGCTAATTTTGGATCCCTCAACCAATGACAAGTTTTTAGTTTCTATTTGTTCTTGTTTAATAAAGCCATTACCTGCTACACCTTTTTCGTCTGCTGCTCTAGCATAAGCACTGCTCGGAGCTACATAGGAAGGGTCAAATCTCAAAGTATCATACGTTATTTCATCAGGACCAAACTTTAAATTAATTCCACTTTGTACAATAAATGTATTTATACTTGGATTTGAGTTGTTAGCTTGTGGACCAAAGACATCTTGCCCAGTAGAAATAGATAAATATGGAGAAAATTTAATTCTAAATAAATCTACTACATTTGCAACTAAGTATTCAAAACCAATACCACCGTGAAAACCAATTCTATTATTCACATTTGGCAAATTGGCTAATCTTTCTTGTTTTATGTTTGATACATTTTCTAATTCTGTATTATGTATTATAGTATTATATTGCCTAAACTCAAATATAGGTCCAGCATACACAAACCAATCTTCAAAAGGCAAACTAATTCTGACAGCAGAAATTAAGGAAACATAACTCATTAATCCAGAAATTTCATAATTTTCGGGTGTTGCTAAGTTAGTTGACCTTGCATCCATCACTATAGTTCTGTTATCAATCGCATTTAACTTTAGAGATACGCCAAAAAATTCATCTTTTGGTAAATATTCAAAATTTATCCCAAAATGGATTCCATAACCATTTCTACCAGTATAGTCAGTAAAAGGATTAATAGAACTATCAAATGGATCCTCAGGATTAGTTAGATAATTAAAACTTCCAAAATAATAATTATAAGTTGGTCCGCCGTGAATACCAAACCAAAAATCTGAAGCACTATGATTAATTCTTAAAGTATCCTTATTTGGTAATACTTCATAATCATATATTGTTCCAGATGGAGTTTGTGCAATTAAATTTAAATTTAATAAACTTAAACTACAAACAATAAATAAAAAGGTAACTTTTAATATTTTAAATTGAATTTTGATTATTAACCTTAAACATTATTAATTATAGAATATTAAATGATATTACTTAAATTCTTTGGTCATATAAAACCTATTTTAAACAAATTACATACCAAGTTTCTAATAATCTTTGCTATAAACCAAAATAATTACATTTTATAATTTTTAATATATATTTAATACAAAAATAAGAAATGGTTTACCATTTCTTACCATAATTTAAAGATTAAATATAATTAAATTTATAATAATTAAAATTATTATAAATTTTACCTTATTACTTGTAATTTTAACACTGAAAATGAACGCTCAATAGTTTTGTCATCTACTGGATCAGCATTAATTAACAAATCATATAGACCCAAAGCTGAAAATTCTGGCAATTCTAAATCGAATATATGCTGTCCTTTTTTGACATATACATTTTCTTGAATTATTTTTGCTAATTTACCATTCATATCATACAATTTAATAGTTACTAATGCATCATCTTCTAAATTGTATGAAACCTGTGTTTGTCTCTCCATAGGATTAGGATATGCCTTAGCAAAAGTTAAAACAGAGTTTGGTATATTTACGCAAACTTTTGCATTTGGAATTTCAATTATATTATCATTAAAATCAACATATCTTATTTCGTAACAGTAATTTGCGCCTCTTTCGATATTAGTTGAGTCATAACTATAAAAATATGCTTTTCCTACAGGTACAGTACCCAAACCTAATAATCTTGTATCAGTTGGGTTAACAAGAAAACTTGCCACTAAATCATTAAATTCTACTTTGTCTATGTTAAATTTTCCAAAAGGTGCAGAACCTCTATATATCGCCCAACCTTTTACAAATGCTTCGCTGCGGGTTACCCATTGAACACTAATTTTTTTGGCACCTTCGTAAGTTGCGTCAATAAATCTCAATACTGTTTTGGGTTTTGGTGTATCATCATCGTAAAAAACAGTTAAGGCATTACTTAAAGGTTGATACAATTCTACGTTGTCGTCTGCTTTATAATAATCAGCTTTATTAAATAACTCTATATCAACGTCAGTTTTATATGATGAGGCTTGATAATATCCAGTTGGTCTTTTCCAAAAAAGACGGAAATTATTTGTTGTATCATTATTAGTAAGAATAAATGGTTTTTTATCCTTTTTTTTGATTCTGAATGTTCCAAGAATTGAATAGGTTGTTAGAGTGTCGTCTGTTTGAGCATCAATTATAGGTACTTCTAATGCACTTACATATACATCTGGTCCTCTCATATTCACACTAAATCTACCAGGTAGTACTTTTGTATTAATAGTATAATTTATAAAGTTTGGGTCGCTTGTAGTATTACCTATTATTCCATCTCTTGAAATGAATTCAAGGCTATATTTTGCTGAATCTACCACTAAGGTCGAGTCATTAAACTCAAATAAAAATGAGCCATTTGCCCACCTTTGCCAATTTGTATTTAATCTCTGTAGTCTTAATTCAAATAATAATTCATCCGGGGCATCTAATCTTGTAACTATTCTGACAGCAGTAGTTGTATCGGCAGCTTGAGAGTATAATACCTCAAATTGCAGAGCAAACAATACAATTGTTAAAATAATTAAAAGTTTATTCATTTAGATTTTGTTCACTTAGATTTTATTCATTTAGATTTTATTCACTTAAATGAAGATTTAAGTTTTTTATTTAATAACAGTTGTTCTTGTTCTGTTATTCCAACTTATATTAAAGTCTCTAGTATTAATATATCCAGACATTTCATAATCGGCATCAAAATAACCTTCCATATCTGTATCCAACCAAGATTGATTGTAGTCATCTTGATTAATCTCGTCAATACCCAAAATACCAGCTAATATATCATTTCTTGTAACATTTGGATTTACATAATTACCACCCAATGATGCAAAAATCAATTTGCCATCAATATCACGTCCCATTGGTTTGATTGCTGCGTTAGAGCCACCAAAAATAAAACTTGGGTCGCTAAAATCATAAACTATTTTAGTATCTACTTGTGTTAAAGTTTGAGCAGATTCACTCATTACTGTTAAGTGATTCCTATGTCTGACAGCAATAAAATAGGGCGTCCTGCCAGTCGTATCCAAATCTTGTGTTGTTGCTTTTGATAAAATCACAGGAGAAAACCCATCAACATCTACCAAACTTCCATTACGTCTTAATAATGCTGTTTTAAAGTGTCGTTTGTTTGGGTCAGGTGCAAAATCTTTATCTCTAAATTCTATTACAACCCAATCTACTATTTCATTTGGCAAATTATTGTTTACGATAAATGCTCTATTTGGGTCAAGAATATATGGATAAACTGCTGGTGGAGTAGATGGCACTCTATTTGAATCTCTCAAATCTGTTTTCATCAAAATATTATTTGCCAAGTCCAATCTAAACGCACCTTCCATTATGTATTTTGCTAAAAATCGCATAAAATCTAATCTTATTTGACTTTCACCAATTCCGAATGTACCCAAATTATTTATATTACTTTCTGCAATAGTCCAATTTTGTTCTTCTCCAGCATTATTAGCTTTTCTTTGGTTAGTCGTAAGTATGTTATTCCATATCTGGTCTTTTTCTGACCAAATTATCAAACCCAAATCTGCATCGTTGACTCTACCAAATAAAGTAGAAGGCATATCACCTGCCGAATAAAGTTGATTTCTCCAAGCATATTGGAAAAACATATCCAAACTATCTACATTATTATCATCTATATCATTTGCAGATAAGTTCATTGTTCTGAATACTTTATCCCCACCGACATAAGGAGAATTATCAAACTTTACGCCTTTTCTAATATCCATAGTCAAAGACACAATACCTCTTTTGTTCACTTCATTTGCAAATCGAGAAAAAGTGAATTTATTATTAAATATTATATCTTTTCCGATTGGTAAGTTAGTTCTTGTGAATTTTCCATTAATTTCGGCAAAAGATGCAACAAAGTTAGGATTCTCTTCTGGCGTGTAAACTAATTCTTTTTCGTTAGTAAAAGTAAATTCACCATTATTTACAGCAAAATCATAGGTTCTGATATCACCCAATAAAGTCAAATTACCATCAACAGTTACATTTTCGTCTAATTTTATGCCTTTTGCATTCTCTACTCTCAAGGTGTCCAAATTCATTGCTACATTGTCGGAAGTTCTTCTAATTAACAATTCTGGTCCAGTTCTAATTTCTTTTCCGCTACCATTATCAGTATATACTATATTACCTGGGCTATCCCAAAAAGGACCCAAATCAATAAAGCCATCTGCTGTTCTTTCGAGTACAGATTTTGATGCCATAATAAAATTATTATCTACATCATTTTTTAGTCTGCCTTTGGTCAATATCAATTTAGTACCAACAACAAAACCGCCACCCTCAACCACTTGCGCCCCAGCACTATTATCTAATTCTAATTCTTTGTATCTTCCGGTACCAGTTACGGGCTGAAGATTAGTACCATTCATCTTCACTCTACCGTAAGATGCACCTTCATTTATAGTACCGTCTAACCTAGTATAACCATTAGTATGAATTTCGATGTTATCTGCTTTATTCCAACTTATGTTATTAGCCGAGCTATTAAAATAACTTTTAGAAACAAGATTTCTATCCTTAGTTCCAAAAACTTTTGCAGCTTCACCTTTCATTGATATACTATCGTAAGTAATAAGTGGCACTATTTGAACAGCAGTTACACTTGGTCTTTCAAATTCAATGAAACCATCTAATGTATCTTGTTTAATAAAAGCATTACTGCCGTTGACATAGATTTGTCCGCCTTTATTATTGATATTACCAGTGCTTTCAAAGATTTTATCTTTAACGGTTATTTTACCGAAGTTACGTACTCTTCCAGTGGTATCAACTTTGAATTGTGAAAATAGACTAACGTTAGATATCGAGGCAATACCCATAATCAAAATTATATTTAGTATTATTTTTTTCATAATTCTATTTATAAACAGATTTGTTAGTTTTAGTGTGGTTTTAAATTAATACTTTATGAAATTATTTAAGTTTTTTAAAGTTTAATACACTTTTAAATAATTTTAGAAAAAACTAATTGAAATAAAGAACTAATAGATATAAATTTAGAAATCAATTTTGTTTTTAAAATATTGAGGTAGGATAATATCCTACCTCAATTTATTTTAATTTTAGAATCTACAATTTTAATTACCAACCATAACAAAATATTATCAAATTATTATAACCAGTAAACATTAAAATTAGTCTGCTTCGTTAACATTTACTTCACCACCAACGTTGAATGCACCTTCAACACAGATGTTGTTTCTTGTGATTAACTGAGCAGTTCCCAATACTACAACACCATGATTATAATCAATTTTATTTGAAGTTAACATAGCTGTTGCATCTGCATCCAAAGCTGCTTTATCAGCAAAGAATTGTTTTCCAGTTGCATCTTTGATAACCAAAGTACCAGAATCGGGAATTAGTGAAGCTAATGGATCGTTAGTAGCAAATCTTGTAATACCAACTATTTCACTTGTATTAGCTTTATCTCCACCAATAATTAAAGTTGCTCTATCAGAATCAGCAGTACCACCAAAATCATCATTAATTGTGATTTTTGCAGCGATAGTGCTTCTATTAGTGTAAGTAGGTCCACCTTTTGCAAGTATAGCTACATTTTCATTAGGTTGATTACCATCGACACCTGCTCTGTTGAAACCAATATGTACGTTATTTCTAATTTTTACGATATCGGTTGCACCTGGTTGCTCTCCCTCATCCCAAGTTGCAGGATTAGACCATCTACCTGCAGCAACTGAGATAAACTCAGCTGGCCCACCACGTAAGAATAGTAAATTTGCATTAGCAACCTCAGCCAGAATAGATTGAGGTGCTACTCTTCTGCCAGTTTCTCTAATGGCAGCTAATTTAACAGAACTAAAAGGATCAGTTCCAAGAATTCTTACTGGTTGTACGTTAGTTGCAACTTTCTCATCTAATGTAGAACCATCAGTTTCTCTAAATCTTAGAGAGTTTTTAAATCCGTCATTATTATTTGCAGTTTCCAACTCAGAAGTTTTGTAACCATAAGCTATTTCAGCAGACCAATTAGTTGTAGAAGGATTATCAATATCATATTTATATTTTATACTTCTTTTTACATCTTTACTAGCATCATAACCTGTATAATAATTGATATCACCAGGTACAACACATAACTCTATCCAATTTACATCAGCAGGGCCAGTAATTGCAACAGTAGTTGCATAGTTATTAAATGCTAAAGGAGAAGTGTTATTGTTGATACTTCTTCTAAAACTACCAACTACTTCAAATGGAGATAATACAACGCCGTCACCATAAGTTACAGTTTTAGTTGCATCAGTTAACCATAGAAATTGGTCTTGTACACATTCACCTAAGTTGAAATTACCAGCTGCTAAAGCGAAATTACCCGCTGCAACTACGGAGTCTCCAGTGGCAACAGTTTTTTCACCAGCTGCTGAAATATTTAAGTTTCCATAAGGGTTTGCCGCTGTTGTACCCATTACTAATTGACCTGCAGCACCATTGTATTCTACAGTTGATGCAACATCAAAAGTAGCGTTACCACCAGCAGGGTTTGCATTAGTCATACTACCTGAAATAGTTAATTTAGACGTAGCAGCTAAACCAATTTTTGCATCAGGGAAATTACCTAGGGCTAAAGTTCCACTTAAAGTAGCAAGTGCACCAGTTCCCATTGCAAACTCTCCATTCTGACCGACATTAACAGTACCTGCCAAAGTAGAAGGTCCAACACCATTTATAGTTAAAACACCTGGAGTTGATCCATTTGCAGCAATAGAAATAGTATTGTCAGCCGCTTGTGTAGCAGCACCAGCTACATTCATATTCCCATTAATTACTACACCATTATCACTAGCAGTTGTTCCAGCGACAACATTTAAGTTAGTCATATCAGCAGTCGTACCTGTTGCTAAAGTTTTTACACCATTGCCTTGTAAAACTACGTTATCATAAGCGCCATTTGCTGGTCCAGATCCATCTTCACCTAAAATTGTTTGAGCAGTATCACCATCATAAGTGAAATCTCCAGTATAAGTTCTGGCTCCAGTGCCAGGAGCAGTATATTCTCCAGAGACAAACACACCGGTAGGAATATCTTTAGTACCGGTACCGTTCATAGCTAAATCAGTGTAGAATCTTGCTTGTACATCCTGATTTGTTGCTGTACCATTATATGATACCAGACCTGGTACTCTTGCAACAGCTGAATTACCATAAGCTAAGGCAGGATTATCTGCTGTGAAGACATCGCAGTTATCGTCTGTTACCGCAGTAAAAGTGTTAGCACTACCGTTCAGTTCGATAGTACCTGCATTTTCAAGATTGTCTGTAGTATTTTCAGTTCTAATTTTACCTTGATCTGAATTTATTTTCAGAATAGCACTGCCTAATATTTTGACCTTACCTGCATTTTTAATAGTTATACTCTCAGTTTGAGCAGAACCATTAGAGAAGTTAGCTAATACTATCATTATAAGTACAGCTAAATATTTATTTAAGTTTTTCATGATCCCTCCGATCATTTGTTTATATAATAAGTTATTTATTTCGAATTTTAGCGAGAATTAAAATTAATATATATTAATTTTGTTTTAGAAATCCTCACGTTACAAATATAATTATAATTATTTAGGTATTTTTAAGTAATACTACTTAAAAAAGCTAAAGTATTTTAATTTGTTGCCGAGTGTTTGTCTTTTGTACGTTAGTTTTTTGATATTATCTGCGTTTTTTAATTAAATAGCAATTATTATCAAATATCATTTACAATCTTCATAAATAATGATTTATATAGTATTATTATCTATAAGCAAATTGCCTCAATTTTTGTGCCAATTGTTCTTTAATTATAAAATAAATTAATTTATATTTTTTGGGATTTATAAGTTCTTTATGCTGTAGGGTAGGTTATCCAAAAATATAAAATATTTGTCATATTTTAATTACATACCGTCCTCATGGTTGTATCCCATAATTTTTTCTCCATAATTGTATTCCATAATTTTAAACAGATAACTTTTTATAATTAAATTATAATTTTCAATTAAATTTCATTTAACATAACAAACACAATTATTATGAATATTAATTCATAAATTTATTATATTTGCAACTAATCTTTTTTTAATATAATATTAATAAGATTATATTAAGTCAATAATTCCAAATATATAATTTCACGTCCAAAATTCCAACTCTACTACTGACCAAGTTCCATTACTCCATAAATGTCTATAATAGCACCGTCGTTACATACATTTCCAAGTATTTTCATAGAGTCAATCCCAGTTGATATTTCTAAAGTTGAACCATTCAATATATCTAATTTCCCATTTACTAACATTGGTGCAGCTACCAATTTAGTTCCAGCGTTTCTAATAATTAAATTCCCTATACCAACTGTATTTAGATTAGAAGGCATAAAACTCACAATTTGATTAGTTCCGTTGAATTCTATAGTAGATTGAGGTTGAACTAAATAATTATTATAATTAGCAACTGCAAATCCAATACTATTTGTATCACCAATTGTAAGTTGTGCATTATTGAATAATTTGAATTCACCATTACCTGCCAAATCAGACATAATTGTTTTGTTATTAATATTAAATACACCATTAGAAATAAACATAGAATCCAAAACTGTCACATTATTAGTCAAATTAACAATATTATCTGCCGTTATGCCACTATTTTCAATTTTCAAACTATTCACTTGCGATGGTAACCCAGAACCAGTTACTTGATTTGTAGTTCCTTTATAAATGTAAAGTGCTTCATTTGAGAAAGATCGAGTGCCGGTGTTTTGGATATTACCAA
>Ga0163144_10006297_pt1 | contig 26203 bp, 29 predicted proteins | sample OliLak19BULKMAT1_FD_123175 | JGI IMG/M metagenome (GOLD analysis project Ga0163144, IMG submission 123175) | Freshwater microbial mat bacterial communities from Lake Vanda, McMurdo Dry Valleys, Antarctica - Oligotrophic Lake LV.19.BULKMAT1 | ecosystem: Environmental > Aquatic > Freshwater >...
AGCCTCCCCTGGGCCGCGACCCCGACGCGGCGTGGACAGTATTTTCTCGAACGCGCCTATCTGGAAGCGGCGTCGCCCTTCGGCTTTTGGAGCGTGCGAAAAAGCCAGCCGGTGCGCTCCGAGCTGCGCGTGTATCCCAATCTTTTCGACGAGCGGAAAAATGTCGCCGCCATCTTTCTCAAGCGCGGCCAACTCGGCGCGCACGCCCAGCGCGCCGTTGGGCAGGGACGCGATTTTGAAAAGCTGCGCATGTATGTCCCCGGCGACAGCTACGACGAAATCCATTGGAAAGCCTCGGCTAAGCGCGGCCATCCGGTGACCAAGGTTTTTCAGGTCGAGCGCACCCAGGAAGTCTATGTGATCGTGGACGCCTCGCGGCTCAGCGGCCGCCCGGTGGCTGGTGCTCCGGCCAGCGCCGCCGCGCGCGACACCGTGCTCGAACGTTACGTCACCGCCGCGCTCATCCTCGGTCTCGCCGCCGAGCAGCAGGGCGATCAGTTTGGGCTAATCACATTCAGCGACCGCGTGCTCAGTTTCGTCCGCGCGAAAAGCGGCCAGGCGCACTACGACGCCTGCCGCGACCGGCTCTACGCGCTCCAGCCGCAGAGCGTGACGCCGGACTTCGAGGAGCTGTGCCCGTTCATCCGCCTGCGGCTGCGCAAACGCGCGCTGCTCATTTTCCTGACCGCGCTCGATGACCCGATGCTCGCGGAGAGCTTTGCCAAAGCCAGCGCGCTGCTCAGCCGCCAGCACCTGCTCATCGTGGATATGCTCCAGCCGTCCGGCGCGCAGCCGGTCTTCAGCGACGCGGCCGTGACCGGCCTCGACGATCTTTACCGCCACCTCGGCGGCCACCTGCAATGGCACAGCCTGCGCGAACTCGAAAAAGTGCTGAAGCGCCGCGGTGTGCGCTTCGCACTGCTTGATCCGGAAAAGGTCGTCGCGCAGGTGCTCGGCCAGCACGCGGAGGTGAAGCGGCGGCAGCTTCTGTAATGACGAATGACGAATGGCGAATGACGAAAGAATGTCGAAGCCTGAAACCCGAATGAATCATTCCGCACCCGCACCCGCACCTTCGTCATTCGGATTTCGGACTTCTTTCGTCATTCGCCATCCGTCATTCGTCATTTTCCAATGATCATTGACCTCCCGCGCTTCATCACCGCCGAGCGGCCGTCGTGGACGGAGCTGGAAAAAGTCCTCGACCGGCTCCAGGCCGAACCGGGCCGCGCGCTCACGCTCGACGAGGCGAAGCGCTTCCACTTTCTCTACCAGAAAATCTCCGCCGACCTCGGACGCATCGCCACCTTTGCCTCCGAGCCCGAGCTGCGGCACTACCTCGAAGCGCTCACCGCGCGCGCTTACGCCGAGATCCACGAGACCCGCGAACGCGGACGCCGTTTCCGTCCCGCGCCATGGTTCTTCGCGGAGTTTCCGCGCGTGTTTCGCCGGCACGTCGGCGCTTTCCACGTCTCATGGATCATCACGCTCGTCGGCGTGCTCTTTGGCGGCTTCGCGGTGCTGCTCGATGACGAGGCCAAGGAGGCCATCATTCCCGAAATGTTTGCCAACCATCTCGGTGACCCCGCGCAGCGCGTGGCCGAGGAGGAAGCGGGCAAAAAAAATGGCGTCTCGCAGGTCCACGCGAGCTTTGCCAGCAGTCTCATGGCGAACAACATCGGCGTCTCGATCAAGGCGGTCGCGCTCGGCCTGACCTACGGCCTCGGCACCATCATCCTGCTTTTCTACAACGGCGTGATCCTCGGCCTCGTCGGGCTCGACTACATCCGCGCGGGCCAGAGCGTCTTCCTCGCTGGCTGGCTGCTGCCGCACGGCGTCATCGAGATTCCCGCCATCCTCATCGCCGGCCAGGGCGGGTTGCTGCTCGGCAAAGCTCTCATCGGCCACGGCGACCGCGCGCCGCTGGCCGCGCGGCTGCGCACCCTCGCCCCCGATCTCGCCACGCTCATCGGCGGCGTCGCGGTCATGCTGGTGTGGGCGGGTTTCGTGGAGTCCTTCCTCTCGCAATATCACCAGCCGGTCATTCCTTACGCCGTGAAGATCGCCTTCGGCGGCGTGGAGCTGGCGGTGCTGGTGTGGTTTCTCAGCTCGGGCAGGACCAAGGCGGACGCGGCCGGCGCGGCGGAGGTGCGCGCGTGAAATCCGAGCTGCGCATCCGCACGCCGGAAGGCATCGCTTTCGCCTACCCGCTCGCCGGACCAGTGACGCGCTGCATGGCGTGGGGCGTGGATCTCGCGGTGATCCTCGCTCTGGTGCTGGCGACGGGAAAGGTCGTCGCCGTTCTGAGCATCGTCAGCCCCGACATCGCGAGCGCCTTTTCCACGATCTCGTTTTTCATCGTGTCCATCGGCTACGGCGTGGTCACGGAGTGGGCGTGGCGCGGGCAGACCGTGGGCAAAAGGATCATGCGGCTGCGGGTCATGGATGCGCAGGGGCTGCGGCTGCAGTTTCACCAAATCCTCATGCGCAATCTGCTGCGCTTTGCCGATCTGCTGCCGGGCTGCTACCTCGTGGGCGGCCTCGCCATGGTGCTGAGCCAGCGCGCGCAGCGGCTCGGCGATCTCGCGGCGAATACCGTGGTCGTCCACATCCCGAAACACGCCGAGCCGGATCTCGACCAGCTCCTCGCGGGAAAATTCAATTCGTTCCGGCAATTCCCGCACCTCGAAGCCCGGCTCCGCCAGCGCGCCACGCCCGAGGAAGCCCGCCTCGCCCTGCAAGCGCTCGTCCGCCGCGACAATCTCGAACCCGACGCCCGTGTCCGCCTTTTCGCCGACCTCGCCGAGCATTTCAAAACGCTGACCGCCTTCCCGCCCGAAGCCACCGACGCCATGCCCGACGAGCAATACATCCGCAACGTCGTGGACATCCTCTTCCGCCAGCGCGCCACCGCCCCCGGCCGCAGCGCGGGAAAGGGCGCGAGTTAGTTCACCCAGATGCCGCGATAGACGCGCTGGACGGGAGCCGGGGCGGGTTCGCGCGTGAAGTTGCGGGCGGGGAGGAGGCGGAGGGCGGCGAGCGTTTCGAGGTCGAGGCGACCGGTGAGGGTGAGGCGGCGGGCGCGCTGGTAGGAGAGCAGCGCTTCCTCGGTGGCGGGGCCGGGATAGCCATCGACGATGTCGCGGTAGAAGCCGCGGCTGGCGAGGGTGGCCTGGGCGTCGCGGAGGGTGCGCTGCTGCACTTCTCGCGGGGCGGCGGCGTAGGGGGTGTGGGCAAAGAGCACGGGGAAGTCGTCGCCGGGCGCATCGTTCGGCGCGGGCGCACGGACGACCCCGGGATCGCGCGACTGCGGCGGCAGATACGACGGCGGAGGGGCGGTACGGCGCTGGTCTTGTTCGCGCTGGAGAAACTCGCGGTCGCTTTCCTCGACGGGGGGCGGTTTCGGGGCGCGCGGTTCGGGTTTCGGGGCGGGTGGTGGCGTGGCTTGCGGGGGACGCGGGGCGGCGGCGGGTGGCGCGGGGCGGACGGCGGGGCCGAGGCCGAGCGAGCCGAGGGTTTGTTTGTTCGCGGAGCCGGTGACTTCGAGGCCGTGGCGGATCTGGTAGCGGCGGAGCGCGGCGGTGGTTTCAGCCGAGGTCTGGCCGGTGGCTTCGCCGTAGTAAAAGCCCTGGCTTTTCAACTCCGCCTGCACGCTGCGCAACGCCTCGTCGGCGAAAAGCGGGGCGGCGAGCAGCAGGGTGAGAATGAGGGTGAGGGCTTTTTTCATCGCGGTGGACTCCGACGTGGCGCGGCGTGTGGCCATTCAATGCGCGGCGACTTTCTGCGGCGGCACGGCGGGAGGCGGGCGGTTTTTCTGATAGGTGACGACGCCCTCGACGATGGCTTTGGCGAGCCGGTCGAGGTATTCGCCGTTGGAGAGCAGACGGGCGTCGAGCGCGTTGTTCAGGAAACCGCCCTCGACGAGGACCGCCGGGCAGCGGGTGTGGCGCACGACGTAGAGTTCGCGTCGCTTGATGCCGCGGTTCACGGCTTCGGTGCGGCTGACCAGCGCGGTCTGGATGTAGCCGGCGAGGTCCGCGCCGTCGTCGGTGGAGACGGGCTCCGGTTTGGACACGAAACCGACCCACGCCCAGCCGCTCTCGGGTGGCACTTTTTCGGTGGCGTAAAATGTTTCCACCCCGGTGGCTCCGCTGTCGCGCGAGTGGTTGAAATGGAGGCTCACGAAAAGGGCGTTGTCGATCTTGTTGGCGACGGCGGCGCGCGCGGGCAGCGTTACGAAGACGTCCTCGCGGCGGGTCAGCGCGGTGGGAAAACCGCTAAAGCGGAGGAGCTTTTCCACGCGCAGGGCGAGGTCGAGGCTGAGGTCTTTTTCCCGCAGGCCGTGGCTGCGCGCGCCGTCGTCGCTGCCGCCGTGGCCGGGATCAATGACCACCGTGGGCAGCGAGCCGAGCGCCGCGGCGAGGCGGCTCTCGGGGGACGGCTCATCGTCGGGCACCACGATGAACGTCAGGCAACCGGCCAGCACCACGAGCCCCACGCAGGGCATGGCATTTTGCACGCGCCAGAGTTTCGCCAGTTTCCCGAGGAAACGGTGGCGGCGCAGCTTCGCCGTGGAGTGGCTTTTCATTTCAGGGTCGGACGGAGTAGCAGGCGCGGCCGGGCGCGTAAAGAGATCGAGTTGTTCAGGGGCGTCCATGAGGTGCCTCCGGTGGCCGCGGGACGCCCATCGCCGGGAAGGGCTCGGCCGCGTGGTTCGGTCCGCTCGGCGTTGGTGTCCTGTGAGACATGGCGCCACGATACGGGGCGGGGCGCGGTTGGCAAGAATCCGGAAGGGCGCGGCTTTTTTGCCGCCGGGATTGCCGGGGTGCTTGCCAGTTTCGGGCGAAGGTGAGAGTTGTTCCGCATGAGCCGTTTCCTTCTCACCCTCTCTGTCGCAACTGCGCTGGGCACCGCGCTGGTTCACGCGCGCGCGGCGGATTCGGGCCTCGCCCAGGAGGTCCACGAACTGCGCCGCGATCTCCAGATGCAGACCAAAAAAATCGAGGCGCTGACCCAGCAACTCACCGAACTCGGAAAGTTCATCAAAGAGCGCGACGCCGCCCGGCCGGCCCCGGAACCTGCGACCCCGACGACCGCCTTGGTCGCCCCGAAAGCGGTCGCCGCGCCTCGCGAGACCAAGCCCGCCGCGCCCGCGCCCGAGCCGGAAATCCCCAAGGCCGTGCCCGTCCCGCCGCCGATTTCGCATGTGGTGGCCAAAGGGGAGACGCTGACCGGGATCGCCAAGCAATACAATGTCCCGCTCGCCGAGCTGCTGAAGCTGAACAAGAACACCAACGACCGAAAACTTCAGGTCGGGCAGAAGCTCAAAGTCCCGGCACCGGCCACCGCTCCCGCCGCTTCATTCCCAGAAACTCCCGCAGAAACCCCCCCGACCCCCTAATATGGACAACTCCAATCACTGGTTCCTGATGAAAAACGACGACGGCACCGTCTTCGGGCCGATCTCTTTCGACCAACTCCGCGAATGGGCGATGGACGCCCAAGTTTCACCGCTGGACAAAGTCTCCACCGATGAAAAGACGTGGCTGAAAGCGCCCATGCTGCCCGAGCTGCAGATGGATTACCTCGTCGAAGTCAGCCCGGATCAATTCTACGGACCGACCACCATCGGCGCGGTGCGCGAGTTCTTGCTCTTGGGCGAAATCAATGGCGACACGACGATCACCAACTGCCGGGACGGGTCGAGTGACATGGTCAAGGACATCCCCGGACTCGCGCCGGAACCCGAGGAGGAAGTGGCGCTGGCCCCCGTGCGCACGAGCATCCGCGTGAATCTCCAGCAGCGCATCCGCGACCTCGAAGAAATCCTCATGGAAGAACGCCGGGCGCGCGAGCAGGCGGAACATTTGGTCGAGCGGCTCAAGGCCAAGCTCGACGAGATCACGCGCGCGGCGTCGCTCTAGCCTGCGCCCGCCCCGCCGCTCCTACATGTGCTGGAGCGCGTAGTAGAGCGCGTAGGAAAGGCCGATCAGCGTCAGCAGCAGCACGAAAAAGAGCAGCCGTCCCCGCCGCCGCTCGGCGCGCGTCGGCAGCGCTGGCCTCGGCAGGTCCGCATGGTAGGTCCGGGAGTCCGGCAGTGTGTTCACGCGGCCTTGTGGCCCGCGGGGCGCGGCTTTTTTCTCGCCGTCGCCGTCCAGGGGCAGATCGAGATTTTGCGACAGGCGGATGGGACGTTTGGCCATGGCGATCAGGTGGGGGAAAGGTGGAGCAAACCGAGAGAGCAGGGTGCGTGGGAAGACATGGGCGCAGCTTAGAAATCCGCGCTCAGATTTCCAGATTTTTCACGCGGCGCATCGCGGCGAGCAGCGGAAAAAGTAAAACTCCGAGGCTGAGCGCGACCGCCAGCAGGTGGGTGGCGCCATCGGAAATCGCCACGCTTTGCGGGGCCACGCGCCGGATGTCCGGCACCGCCGTGAGGGCCACGAATGCCGCAATGTAGCTGAAGCTGACCACGAGGCAGAGCGTGCCGCCAAAGCCGCTCACGATCTTGCTCGGGTTGTCTTCCTTGAAATTCGGAAACAGCGCGCCGAGCCCGACGGCGAGTCCGCTCAGCGACGCGCTCATCAGCCCGATTGCTGCCGCGAAAAACGCCACCTGCGACCACGGCAGATGCAGCATCACGCTGGAGGCGACCATCAGGCTCACGGTGATCGCCATCGAGCCGAGACAGCTCATCCAGAATTTTTGCAGGAGCACTTTGCGCAGACCAAAAGGCGCGAGCCCGAGGATCCAGAGGCGGCGGCCTTCCAGCGAAAACTGCGGGAAGACAAAGCGCGTGGTCAGCGTGGAAAGCGTGAGCGCGGACGCCGCCAGATTGAGGTGCGAGATCATCGTCTCCCAAAACGGATTTTGGAAATTGAAGGCCACGTTGCGCAGGTTCAGCACGTAAATGCAGAGCAGCCCGAAGAAGATCATAAACTGAATCCACTGCGCCGGATCGCGCCAGAAAAGCCGCGCGTCTTTCAGGACCAGCGCCGCCGTCGGTGGCGACAGCGGGCGCAGCCCATCGGTGATCCATTCGAGCAGCGAACGCCGCCGTTCGAGCGCGCGTTTTGCCTCCGCCTCGCGCTGGAAACGCTCGGCCCGCGAACTGAGCGCGATGCTCCAGCTCCCGTAGAAAAGCCGGCCCACCCACTCGAACCCGACGAGCAATCCCATGAGCGCGTGACTGAGCAGCAGTAGGAAAAAGAACGCGCCCTGCCGGCCAATGCCTTCGCTCCACGAAAGCACCGCCTGCGCGAGCCACGCGCTCGGGAGAAATGGATTCAGACTGACCCGCGTGTGCCGCAGGAGTTGATCGAACGACAGCACATCCTGCTGCGCCGCGGCATCGGCGGCCGTCACCGGCTTGATCCCGAAAACCAGCAGCAACACCAGCGCGACCGCGAGCAGCAGCACTGTCCTTTTCACCCACCGCCGCGCGAGGATGCGCACGAGCAGCATGATGCTCCACGAACCCGCCAGCGCCGGCAGCACCACGAACGGCAGGTAGGCCGCCGCGATCTGCGCGTAAAACGCCGCGGGCACTTCATGCACCCGGCCATAGGCCAGCATCAGCGGCGTGCTCAGGAAAACCAGCGCCCAGCTCGACACCACGAGCGCCTCCAGAAACTTCCAGCGGTAAATGTTCCGGTGCGCCACCGGGAGCGAGAGCAACCACGTCGTCTCGCGACTCTTGAAGAGCGTGGAGTAGCCGATGATGAGGTTCGAAAACACCAGCATCACGAAAAAGAAACCGAAGATCAGGTAGAGGATGCGCTGTGAAAGCAGCGAGCCCACGAGCGGGAAATGATACAGGTAATTCAGCCCCGCATGGAACAGCCAGTAACCCACCGCGAGATAGCACAGCACAAACGCCCCGAGCACCGCCGGCAGCAGCGGCGCCTCCCGCCGCAGCCCGCGCACCCGCGCGAGAAAGCTGCGCCAATGCACCCAGAGGAGCAGGCGAAAGAAGCGGGGAGAAGTCATGGGGGAAAATCCGAAATCCGAATATCGAAATCCGAAAGAAATTCTAAATGAGTGAAAGCGGAAAAATGGAAAAAGACCCGCCGCGCGGTTTCAAGATTTCCAGCCTTTCGGATTTCTTTCGGATTTCGATATTCGGATTTCGAGCTTTCCCCCTCACCTCCCCGGCATCAGCTCAAACAGCCAGCCCTTCAAATACTCCGTCTCCGGCAGCGTCGTGATGATGGGATGATCCGCGCCCTGCGAGAACGCGGCGATTTGCCGCAGCGATTTCTTCGCGTCCACGACCGCTTCGTTGATGACCTCGAGAAAAATCTCCCGGTTCACATGATGCGAGCAGCAGAAGGTCGCGAGCAGCCCTTCGGGGTTCAGCAGCTTCAGCGCGCGGAGGTGGATTTCCTTGTACCCGCGCATCGCGTCGCCCAGCTTGCCTTTCGATTTCGTGAAGGACGGCGGATCGAGAATGATCAGATCGAACCGCGCATTCTGCCGCTCCAGATTGTGGAGAAAATCGAAGACGTTCGCCGCGTGCGCCTCGACCGCGAGGCCGTTGCGGGCGGCGTTCTTTTTCACCAGCTCCACGCATTCCACGCTCACCTCCACGGCCTGCACGCTCGCCGCCCCCGCCTGCGCGCAGGCCAGCGCAAACGCGCCCTGATTCGCGAAGCAGTCCAGCACCTTGCGCCCCTTCGCGTGCGCCGCGACCCCGGCGTAATTCGGCACCTGGTCGAGATAGAAACCGGTCTTCTGCCCGTAGCTCAAATCGAGTTCGAACTCCAGCCCCGCGATGCGCACCACAAACGGCCCCGGCGCTTCGCCAAACAGCACGCCCGTCACCAGCTCCAGCCCCTCCGCCTGGCGCACCGGCGCGTCGTTGCGCTCGATGATCGAGCGCGGCTCCAGCACCGCCCGCAGCGCCTCCACGATGAGCGCCTTCCGCTGATCCATCGCCAACGTCAGCGTCTGCACCACGAGATGGTCGCCGTAGCGATCCACGATCAGCCCCGGCAGCCCGTCGCTTTCGCTCCACACCATCCGCGCCAGCCGCGGATCGAGCCCGCGCCGCGCCCGATACTCCACCGCCAGTCGGATGCGCCGCGTGAAAAACTCCAGGTCGAGATCCTGCCGCTGCCGCGAAAACCGGCGCGCCACGATCTGCGATTTGCTGTTGAAAATCGCCGACCCCAGCAGCCGGTCCTGCCCGTCCTTGAGCGACACCACATCGCCATCCTGCGGCGACCCAAAAGCCTTCAGCACCTCGCTCGAATACAGCCAGTCGTGGCCATGCAAAATCCGTGAGCGAGGTTTGATAACGAGTCCGGCCATAAGGGCGCAGACCGTAAAACCCCATCACGCGAAGTCAACGACCCGCCCCTCGCACCCCGTGCAGCCGCGTCCCGTCGCACCCGCCAACCGCCCCCGTAGCGCGAGCCTCCGGCTTGCCGTATCGCAGTGCTTCCAGCCTGCCTCCGCGCGGCGGCGAGACCAGCCTCCACGCCACCCGCAGCACTCCGTGCAATTTGTTCTCTCGTTCCCCGATTTAGCGCAGCGCTTTGGGAGCGCCTTGCCCGCCGAGACTCCGTCTCCCATTCGGCGCACGATGCCCTGCAGCGTCCTCTTTGTGCCAGCCCTTCGCCGGCCACCGAAACGGAGTTTTGCCACCCCCTGCCCGTTCCCAAAACGCTGCGCTAACTTTGGGAACGAGAGGCGGAAATACCAGGCCTTGGCCCGCGGATCGGACATCTCTTTGGCCTCGTGCGTCGAAGTTGTTTGCCCGCCTTTCTTTGATCAACTATGGAGTCCCAACTGCACCGCGTATGACCGCAATCACCGCCCAAATTAATGCGCGCATCGGCCCGTCTCGGGACGCGCTCCTGGAGCACCGGCTCTACCGGGCCTTGGGCACGCTGGAGGATCTGGCGCTGTTCATGGAGTATCACGTATTTGCGGTGTGGGATTTTATGTCGCTGCTCAAGGCGTTGCAGATGCAACTGACGTGCGTGGGAGTGCCCTGGCTGCCCACCGGGGATGCGCGGGTGCGGCGGTTGGTGAACCAGATCGTGCTGGGGGAGGAGAGCGACAGCGCGCCTGCGGGAGAAACGGGCAGCCATTTTGAACTGTATCTGCAAGCCATGCGCGAGGCGGGAGCGGATCCGACCCGGATCGAGCGGTTCATCGCGCTCCTGCAGGCGGGCGAGCCAGTTTCCAATGCGCTGGAGACGGCGGCGGTGCCCGGGCCGGTGGCCGTATTTGTGCGGCACACCTTCGCGGTGATCGGACGCGGGCAGGCGCATGAGATTGCGGCAGCGTTCACCTATGGCCGGGAGGATCTGATTCCTGAGATGTTCAGCCGGCTGGTGGGTCAACTGGAGCGGCAGTTTCCGGAGCGGCTGGGGATGCTGCGGTATTACCTGGACCGGCACATCGCGCTGGATGGCGACGAGCATGGCGCACTGGGCCGGCAGATGGTGGAATGCTTGTGCGTGGGCGGGGAGCACCAGGGCCGGGAGGCCGCGGCGGCGGCCGTGGCCGCGCTGCAGGCGCGCATCGCCCTGTGGGACGGAATCACCGACGCGATCGCCGCCCACCCCCCGGCACCGCGCGACGCCCGGTCCGTTTCTGACGCGGCGCGGTGAAAAGCAAATTCCTAGCAGCAATTCCTAACAGCCAGCCCAAGAATCCTTCACTCACCAATGAACTCCCATTTCCTCCTGCTCGCGACATTCTTTACCTGCGCCTCGCTGCATCCCACGCGTGCGGCGGATGGCCCGACGGAGGAGCAACTCGTGCAGGCGGCGCAGGATTTGCCCAAGGCAAATTTTCCGAAACTCGTTGTATTTATGGAGGCGAAACTGGAGCGGGTGCATCAGGCCAACCTCAAGGCGGCGGAGCCGGAAAACCGGGAGGCACTGCAGAAGGCGCAGGATGCTTGGAAGAAATTCTACGAAGCGGACCTTCTCGCTGCGGCGTCGGAAGGTGGAGGCGGTGCAGACAATCCGATTACCATGCAGCGCAAAGTTTACCAGTTGCGTCTCCGCATTTACCAACTCAGCACGCCCTTTCATCAAGGCTGGGTGGAAATCCCGAAAGTTGAAGAGGCTTAAAGCGCCGTATCGAGCCCGATACTTTCCGCTTGTGGCGGGGCGATCAAAGCAGGACAGCGTGCATTCAAACTAGGCGCTCGCGTCTGGGGGCAAGGGTCTGCTTTGACCGCACCCTTTAGTCCCGCTTTGAAATCTTCACCACAGCCAAATGCAATCTGATTGGCTACGCGGAACGGATCGTCACGCTGGCGTACAATGAAAGAAGCGCATGACTTTTTTACGACCGAACTTCACCAAAACAATCTGCCGCGCAGTCAGCCCTTCATCCTTTCCCTACCCCTCACTCCCCGGCCCCGCCCGACGCCCAACTCGTTGCCGGCGCGCCTCGGCGAAAAGGAAATTCCTAGCAGCGGAGTCAGTGAAGCCGAGGCGGCGTGGGAGGCACAGTTGGCCGCCTATCGACCGGTCGCAGCGCCGAGTCCCACCGCGCGCTGGAATTTCCAGCAAGGTGTGGTGGATGCCAACGGCGCGCTCACGGGCAAGCTGGAAGGCGGCGCAATTGTCACTGCCGAGGTTTGGTGCTCGATGGAAAAACTGCTCATGTCGTTTCGGAACCACTGAAAAAGGATCTGCGCGCCAAGACGCTGGAGGCGTGGGTGAAATTGGGCAATCTCACCCAAGGCGGCGGCGCGGTGATGGAAGTGCAGACGCTCAATCCCGATCCCGACAAGCAGATGTTTGACGCCATTGTTTTTGGTGAACAGAAACCGGGCTTTTGAATGGCTGGCAGCGAGTTGTTTTCGCGCACGGAGAATCTTGGTGGGCCGCAGGAAACCGAGGCGACGAAAACCTTTGTCCATATCGCCATCGCGTATGACGAGGATGGGATAATCCGCTGCTATCGCAACGGAGCGCCATATGGCAAACCCACGAAGAAAGGTGTGCTCGCAACCTTCAAGGCCGGTGAATCGAGGATTGTGTTTGGAGCAAGGGCGCTGCCGCCCGGGAACAACTTCATGCTGGCCGGCACCATCCGCGAGGCCGCCAAGAACGGTCTGCCCACCACCAGCAAAGGCCAGACCGGCTTCACAATCGCCGGGAACCAATCGCCTGCCATTGAGACGGAATTCTTACTGAGCGGAGGGATCCTCATCCTTGATCCCGCGACTCCCCGTGACGTTCGTTTTTCCTGGAGGGTCGGTGGTTTTAGTGAGGAGAGGGCACTCGGGATGAAGATTCCGTCAGAGGACTGGAATTTCCGTTTGACTACTCCCGCTCCCGCCGCCGAGACTCCGCGCCCTTTCGCCATGCGCCACACCATTTCCGTCCTCGTAGAAAACAAGTTCGGCGTGCTCACGCGCATCGCCGGGATGTTCAGCGGACGCGGCTTCAATATCGACTCGCTGAACGTCGGCCCGACGCTCGATCCTTCCACCTCGCGCATGACCATCGTGGTCAAAGGCGACGACACCACGCTGGAGCAGGTCACCAAGCAGCTCAACAAGCTGATCGACGTGATCAAGATCGAGGACTTCCGCGACGACGAGGTGGTCGAGCGCGAGCTGGTGCTCATGCGCGTGAACGTGAACGCCGAGACGCGCGCCGAGGTCATGCAGATCGGCGATATTTTCCGCGCGAAAATCATCGACGTGCAGATCAACAACCTCGCCATCGAGATCACCGGCAACGAGTCGAAGATCGACAAGTTTCTCATGCTCATGGGCAAGTTTGGCATCACCGAACTGACCCGCACCGGCCGCGTGGCGCTCGCCCGCAAATCGGACTGATTCACCCCATTTCCACCAACCAACCCATGAAAGTATATACCGACAAAGACGCCGATCTCTCCGTTCTCAAAGGCAAAACCTGCGCCGTGCTCGGCTTTGGTTCCCAAGGCCACGCCCACGCGCTGAACCTCAAGGAATCCGGCGTCAAAGTCATCATCGGCCTCTACCCCGGTTCGAAGTCGCGCGCGGTCGCGAAGGACAAGGGCTTCGAGGTTTTCGACACCGGCGAAGCAGTGAAAAAGGCGGATGTGATCTTCGTGGCGATCCCCGACACGAAGCAGCCGTCGGCCTTTGAAAAGGACATCCGCCCGAACCTCGCCAAGGGCAAAACGCTCGTCTTCAGCCACGGCTTTTCGATCCATTTCAAAACGCTCGTCCCGCCTGCGGATGTGGACGTCATCATGGTCGCGCCGAAAGGTCCCGGCCACATCGTCCGCCGCCAATACACCGAGGGCAAAGGCGTGCCGACCCTCATCGCCATCTATCAAAACCCGAGCAAGAAGGCCAAAAAGGTCGCGCTCGCCTGGGCCAAGGGCATCGGCGGCACCCGCGGCGGCGTCATTGAGACGACCTTCAAGGAAGAAACCGAGACCGATCTTTTCGGCGAGCAGACCGTCCTCTGCGGCGGCGCGAGCGCGCTGGTGCAGGCGGGTTTCGAGGTGCTGACCGAGGCCGGTTACGCGCCCGAGATGGCCTACTTCGAGTGCCTGCACGAGCTGAAGCTCATCGTCGATCTGATGAACGAAGCGGGCATCGCCGGCATGCGTTTCTCCATCTCCGAGACGGCCAAGTGGGGCGACGTGAGCGTCGGCCCGAAGATCATCGACGCCGGTGTGAAGAAGCGCATGAAAGCCGCGCTCAAGGACATTCAATCGGGCAAGTTCGCGAAGGACTGGGTCAATGAATACAAAGGCGGCTATAAGAAATACAACGCCCTGCTCAAGGCCGGCGAAAAGCACCCCATCGAAAAGACCGGCGCCAAGCTCCGCGCGCTCATGCCCTGGATTCAGAAAAAGAATCTCAAAGGCGCGCAGGCGGCCTACTAAGCGGCGCGCGACAGGTATTATTCATTGAGAAAGCCGGACGAAAGTCCGGCTTTCTTTTTTGGATGCGTCTTCGGCGCTGGAGCTTCATGGGCATCAAGCTGGGCGTCTGCGGCGCGGGCCTGGTTGGAGTGACTGGTGCCGCGGCCGGCGCCCCGCCCTTTTGCGACATGCGCGAGCAGTGCGATTACTGGAAAAAAGAAGCGCGACCATTGCTGGTCGCGCTGCGGAAACTGTGGAACGAAACGTCAGGTTTTTGTTTGGTTAGTTGTCTTCCAAGCTCGCGGTATCCAATTTAGCAGCGCCCATGCCAGCCGCGCGTGGCCGCACCGTTTTCTATCGCAGTTTTCGCATTTGGCTGAGTCTCAAGGCGTGGATCGCGCGGCCCGTCGTGTGGGAGAGGCGCGCGGACTGCGGTTCGCGCGACTGGCCGATGCCCTGCGGGAAAAAACCGTGCCGCCTCGATGGGCATCGGTCCGAGGGAAGGGGGACGTGGGTCACGATAAGGAAATGGCCTGCCGAAGCCGGTGCGAAGTCGGTCCTCACCCTCTTGAGTGCGCGCGAGGCGCGCCCCTCAGAAAGCGTAGGCCGCAATGGCGGCCGCCGAGAGTTCTGTCTCGACGGTGAGTTCCGGGCGGGCCGCTTTTTCCGCGGCATCCACGGCGGCGAAGGTGAGGGTGTTGAGGTCTTTGTTGTTGAGATTCAGCGCGGCGAAGGCGGCGGCGTGGGCGGTCACGGCGAAGCTGCCCCAACCGGGGGACAAGCCGGTTTGATGCGCGACGACATCGGCGATATGCACCACGGCGGAAAGGCGCGGGCCTTTTTCCAGCGGCGGATCGTGGTGATCGGCGACGGCCTCGGCGATGACTTCGGGAATGTGCCACTGGCGGAGGAGACACGCGCCGATCTCGGCGTGGTCGCAGCCGATGACTTCCTTTTCGGCCGCGACGAGGGACCCCCCGGACGTTTCGACCAGCGCCTGCACCCGCGCCCGTGTCTCCGCGTCGAGGAAGTGGCCGATGACGATTTTGCCAATGTCATGCACGAGGCCGGCGGTGTAGGCGATGGAGCCGTCGATGGCGAGGCGTTTGGACAGCCCGATGACATGCGAGGAAAGTACGGCGGTGACGAGCGAATGCTGCCACAGGGCACCGCTCTCCATGGCGTAGCCGGGGATCTCGACCTCGACTTGCGTGCCGAAGTTGAGCGCCATGACGAGGCGGAGGGTTTCGCAATAGCCGAGGTAGTTCACGGCCTGCTTGAGCGAGGCCACGGGCTTGGCGAGGCCGAACCCGGCGGAGTTGCACAGGGCGAGGAGCTTGGTGGTCAAAACGGGGTCGCGCCCGATGTTGGCGATGACTTCGTCGTAATCAGTATCGTCACCGCTGAGCAGGTGGAGCAGCCGCGCCACGGTGGGCGAGGGGGCCACAAGGTTCGGCGTTTTGCCGATGAGGGTTTCCGGTTTCATTCGTAGGCACTTTCTTTAGCTCTCCCTGTGCCACACGTCCGCGGGGAAACTCCTTAGCCCAATGGGGGTGGAATCCCCTACCTCGAGTCAGGCCACCGCGACCGCGCATTCCGCAGGGGCCACGACTTCGCCGATGATTTCCAGCAGGCCGTCGATCAAAAACGGCTTTGGCAGAAAGTGGCGGACGCCCAGATCCGAGAGTCGCGAAAAGTAGGTGCTGAGCATCTGCCCGCTGACCACGATGATCTTCACCTGCGGGCTGCTCTGCAGGAGCGCCGCGATGGTGGCCGGCCCGTCCAGCTCGGGCATCTTCAGGTCGATAATCGCCACGGCGATGGTGTCGGGATGCGCGGCGCAGAGCGCGATCGCTTCTTCTCCGCTGCCCGCTTTTAGCACGTCGAAACCTTTTTCGATCAGGAGCGGTTCATACGCGGCGACCAGCGCCGCGTTGTCATCCACGATGAGCAGTTGATTGAGCGACGGCATTTTCACCCTCGGAATAAGCCGATGCTGTGCCAGAAACGGGTCGCTTTCTCAGGCGCGCGGATGGGCCTGATCGTAGGCTTTTTTCAACCGCTCAGTGGTGACGTGCGTGTAAATCTGCGTGGTCGAAAGGCTGGCGTGGCCGAGTAGCGCCTGCACGCTGCGGAGGTCCGCGCCGGCATCGAGCAGGTGGGTGGCAAAGCTGTGCCGCAGCTTGTGCGGGCTGATCCGCACCGGGATGCTGGTGTGCTGGAGGTAGCGCTGGATGGCCAGCCACACGTTTGCCGCGGCCAGGCGGCGGCGCACTTTGCTCAGAAAAAGCGGGCCGGTCTCCACGCGCGCCGCCTGCCGGTAGCGCTGGATGGCCTCCAGCGCGGGCGCGCCCACCGGGACGACGCGCTCTTTGCGGCCCTTGCCAAGCACGCGCACGGTCTCGGAGAAATCGTCCACGTCCTTCACATCGAGCGCCACCAGCTCGGCGAGGCGCAGGCCGCTGCTGTAGAAAAGTTCGAGGATCGCGGCGTCGCGCGCCGGCATCCAGACCGGAGCCTGCGCCTGCTTTTTCACCCGCAACGGCGCGGAGAGTAGCTCCTCGATCTGTGGCGCGGTGAGAAAGACGGGCAGCTTTTTTTCGAGCTTCGGAAGCTGCACGGCGCGCAGTGGGTTGTCGCGCAGCCCGTGGCGCTGGTTCAGGAATTTGTAAAACGTGCGCAGCGCCGCGAAGTGCAGGCGGATGGTCGGGCGCGCCAGGTCGCGCTTGCCGCAGGCGAAAAGGTAGCGGCGGAAATCGTCGGACGTCAGCTCGCGCCAGCCGGGCGCGGGCACGCCGCGGCGGAACTGCGTGAGCGCGTGGCGGTAGTTGACGAGCGTGCGCGGCGAGACGTTGCGCTCGACTTCGAGCCAGCGGAAAAAGGCCTCGGCCAGCGGATCGGTGGGCAGGTTTGACAAAGCGCCCGCAGGCTAGCCGCCGCCACGGAAATGCGCCCGCCATTTTCGCCGCCCGCTTGCCGCCGCCGCCGCCATGCAGTCCTCCTCGTCCCGCAGCCGGGCCGCTGCGGATATTCAGTCCACTGCCTGCCAGTTCTCAACATTCAGCCCGCTCACGCGCTGAAACTCCCCACTGTTGGCCGTCACCAGCGCACAGCCGTGGGCGAGGCAGGTCGCGGCGATGAGCAGATCATGCGGGCCGATGCGTTCGCCCGCCTTTTCCAGATCATCGCGAACTCTCGCATAGTGCTCCGCAGCCGCGTCGTCGAACGGCAGCGAGCGATACGGCCCGAGCGTTTCGCGGACAATCGCCAGCCGCCGCTCCGGCACGCCATATTTCATCGCCCCGTGCAGCAGTTCGGCCCGCACCACCGCGTAGGTCAGAATCTCTTCCGGCCTTCGTTCCGCCAGCCGCCCGCGGACCGCACTCGCGGGATTTCTCAGGTAGTCAATCCACGCATTCGTATCCAGCAGCCAGGCCATCACCAAAACTCGCGGGCAGGCGTCTCCCCCTGGGCGGGGCGCTCCATCCGCTCCCCGGTCAGCGCCCCGGCAGTGCGCTCGAAATAACCCGCCGGCCACTGGCTGGCGGCCGCACCCACATCGCCAATATCCAGCCGTACCGCCGTCCCATCCGGCACATGGAGGCCCGCAGGCAGACGGATCATGTCATTCTCGACAATGGCGGTGATGCTCATGGCGCGGACGGTAGCATGCGCGGCGCGCGAGTGGCAAGGCGGACCCCGCCGCCACGGAAAAGCGCCCGCCATTTCCGCCGCCCGCTTGCCGCCGCCGCCGCTGCCCGCCATGCTTGCGCGCACCATTTCCCATGAAAGCCATCTCGCTCGACGCCCCGCAAAACTTCCGCGCCCTCGACCTCCCCGAACCCGCCGCGCCCGCGCCGGGACAGGCGCTGGTTCGCATCCATCGCATCGGCATCTGCGGCACGGACTACGGCGGCTTTCTCGGCAAGATGCCGTTTTTCTCCTACCCGCGCATCCCCGGCCACGAACTCGGCGTGGAGGTGCTCGCGGTCGGCGACGGCGTCACGAATGTCGCGCCGGGCGACCGCTGCTCCGTGGAGCCGTATATCAATTGCCAGCGCTGCTCCTCCTGCCGCCGCGGCCTCACCAACTGCTGCGAAAACCACCAGACCCTCGGCGTGATGTGCGACGGCGGCATGTGCGAGCGCATGCTCCTCCCCGCGCGCAAGCTCCACGTTTCCACCAAGCTCAGCTACGACCAGCTCGCGCTCGTCGAGACGCTGGCCATCGGCTGCCATGCCATCGACCGCGGCGCGCCGCGCGCTGGCGAGCATGTGCTGGTCATCGGTGCCGGGCCGATCGGGCTTTCGGCGCTGGAGTTTGTGAAAGTGGCGGGCGCGAAAAGCATCGCGCTCGACATCAACGAAGCGCGCCTCGCCTTTTGCAAAAACACCATGGGCGTGGATCACACCATCGTCGCGCGCGGCGACGGCTCGGAGCTGACGGCGCTCGCGGAAATCACCGGCGGGCAGCTCGCGGACGTGGTCGTGGACGCCACGGGCAGCAACAAATCCATGAGCGCCGCGCTCGGCTACTGCGCGTTCGGCGGGCGGCTGGTTTATGTGGGCATCACGCAGCAAGAGCTGGGCTTTCCGCACGCGCCCATCATGCACCGCCGCGAACTCACGCTGCTCGCCTCGCGCAACGCGCTGACCGGCGACTTCGCGCGCATCATCCGACTCATCGAGGACGGCGTCATCGACACCAAACCGTGGATCACCCACCACGCAAAATTCGACGACCTGATCGCCACCTTTCCCACCTGGCTGAAACCGGAGAGCGGCGTGATCAAAGCGGTCGTTGATCTCACCTAGCGCGCACCCGCCGCGCCGCTTTTTCCCGCGGGAAAAAAGAAAAGCGTTGTCATGCGCGGGGCTTGCACGATCATCCGCGCCTCATGCCCACTGGCAAAGAAAGGAGGGGAAAACACCAACTATGAAATCCATCGCTATCATCGCACTCGCTGCCGTCGCGTTCGGCCTCGGCGCTTGCGCCAAGCCGGCGCCCGCACCGGCGCCCGCCTCGACCCACATGGGCAAGTAATCCGTTTCCCGCTCTCGCGAGGAAATCCAATTTGCAAAGCCAGACCGGCCACCGCCGGTCTGGCTTTTGTATTGCTCACGCGCGCCCCGCCGGCACGCTCACAAACGCGCTCCCGCGCAGCAGAAAGCGCCACGGCAGATGCGCCGCTTTGGAAATGCCGATGCGCACATCCGCCACCACCGCGGCGGGTTGCGCCGGTGCGCGAAAGCCGATGGTTTTCGTCGTGCAAAAATCGCGTCCGTGGTCGCGGCCATCCACGCCCAGCGCGAGCGCCAGCTTGCCCGGCCCGGAGCAGAGCGCGCGCGGATGCGCGAGCGGCGACTTGCGATGCGCCAGCCGCCGCCGGGTCATCGCGGCGAGGCCGCGCGTGGGCTCCAGCGCGCGGAGCAGCACGAAGCCATCTTCGCTCCCGCCTTTCACCAGCACGTTGAGCAGCCAATACATGCCGTAGTTGAAATAGACATAGGCCGCGCCGGCCCGATGCCGCGCCACGAATTCTCGCGCGCTGGGCCGCGCGAACGTGTGACAGGCCTCGTCGTTGATTGCCGCATACGCCTCCGTCTCGACCACGATCCCCGCGCCGCGCTTCCACACCAGCTCGCAGCCGATCAGCTCGCGCGCGCACGTCACCGGGTCGCGTTGGAAAAAAGCGCGGTCGAGCAAGTTTCGCGGCCGCCCTTACAGCAGCATCAGCGCCGGGCTTTCGAGCAGCGCGCGGAGTTCGCCCAGGTATTGCGCGCCGACCGCGCCATCCACCACGCGGTGATCGGCGCTCAGGCCGATGGCGAGCCGCTGGCCGACGACGACTTCGTTCTGCGCGTTGACCACCGGCTTTTTCACGATCGCGCCGACGGCGATGATCATGGCCTGCGGCGGATTGATGATCGCGCTGAACGAATCAATGCCGTAGCTGCCGAGATTCGAGACCGTGAGCGTGCCGCCCGCGTATTCCTCGGGCTTGAGTTTTTTGCCGCGCGCCCGCGTGGCGAGGTCTTTCACGGCCTCGCTGATCTCGCGGATCGTCCGGTTCTGCGCATCGCGAATGACCGGCGTGACCAACCCGTCCTCGACCGCCACGGCGACGCAAAGATTCACGCTGCGGTATTGAATGATCGCGTCGCCCGCAAAGCTCGCGTTGACCGCCGGCACCTTGACCACGGCGGCGACCACCGCCTTGAGCACGAAGTCGTTGACCGTGAGCTTAGCCCCGCCCGCCGCCGCGCTCGCGGCGTTGGCTTCGGCGCGGAACTTCATCAGCGGGCCGGCATCCACTTCGATGTTCAGGTAGAAATGCGGGATCGTCGTCTTGCTCACGAGCAACCGCTCGGCGATCACGCGCCGCATGCCGCTGAGCGGGATGCGCAAGTCGTCCGGCCCCGCCGGCATCGGCGCGACGCCGGCCGGCGCGGCACTGCGCGCGCCCGCCTGCGCGCCCTGCACATCCTTCGCCACGATGCGTCCGCCGGGACCGCTGCCGCTCAGCGCGGAAAGCTGCACGCCTTTTTCCGCGGCGATCTTTTTCGCCAGCGGCGAAGCTTTCACCCGCCCACCGGGACTGGAAGCCGCCGGCGCGGAAGCCGTCTGGGCGCTGGCGCGGACGGCCGGCGCTTCGGAAATGGTGTCGGCCTTGGCGGACGCGGACTTCGGCGAATCCGGGATCGCAGCCCCGTCGTCCGGCGGCGCCTCGCCCTTCTGCAGGAGCAGCCCGACCCTGACCCCGACGGCCACCTTGCCGCCGGCGGGGACGAGTTGCTTGTGCAGGATACCGTCGTCGAACGCCTCCATTTCCATCGTCGCCTTGTCGGTCTCCACCTCCGCGAGCACGTCGCCGGTTTCGACTTTGTCGCCCTCGTTTTTGCGCCACTTGAGGAGCGTGCCCTCGGTCATGGTGTCGCTGAGTTTCGGCATTTCGATGTAGATGGCCATAGATGAAAAATTCGGAGTGTGGATGCGGGAGAGCGGAGACTAAAGCCAACGTCCGCACCGGCGACAAGTCCGCAGACGGATTCCTAAAAATCCTTGCCGCTGAAGAAGAGCTGTCCATAGTAGCCGCCTGTTTTCCGGGGCGACGAAACGTGGTCGCGCCGAAAAAACGCCAGGGTAGCTCAGTGGCAGAGCGGGGGACTCATAAGCCCTAGGTCGGGAGTTCAATCCTCCCCCTTGGCACTTTCTCTGCGAGACAACAGCTTGCGACTGAAATGCGCAGGTTTCAGAGTCGATTGCTAACAGCATTGGTAACAAGCTTCCAAATTCCGTTTCGGTGGCGCGGGCGGGGGAGCGCGGGGACGGTGCTGCCGGTCGGCGTTCGCCGAAGGGGAGACGGATTCTCGGCGGCAAGCGCTGCATTTCGTACGCGCCGACTTTCCGCAAGTCCCCGACGCGCCGTCCGGCGACGACGCCCATCTTCAGGAGGAAGAGCGCGAGGACGCCCTTAAACGGCGTGACGAAGAACGCCTCCACCTTTTTCATCCCCGGCTCGTCGCACAGAAATCCGACGGCCAGCGCGCCGACGAGCAGGAAGATGCTGCGGCCAAAGAGCGCCTCGTGGACGGCGGTGCACAGCGAGGCCGAGCCTGCGTCCGACCCCGATGCTTCGCAGGCGCAAAGCAGTGCCGTCAGCTCACTCTCGGCATCGGCGGCGTCGAGCACCGTATCGGTCACGAAGGCGCGCAGGAGCTCGCGCTGACGTTTGCGAAAATGGAAGACCGCCTGCTTCATCGCTCCGGTGGTCCGGCCAGTGCGCGCCGCGGCCGTAGCGCAGTGCATCCTGCCTGCCTCCGCGACGCCATCAAGCCGGCGCATCACCGCCGCGCCGCCGCGCCGCACGGGGCAAGCGGGACGCATGCGCTACGGGCCGACGCTCCGGGCGCGGGCTTCGGGCCAGGCTCCCCCGCATGCTCCACTTCCCTCTTTCACCCTCGTGGCCAAGCTCCCGCTTGGTCACGCCCTTGTCTTGAAAGCTCTGCTTTCCCACGGCGTCCTCTGCTCGGAACACTCGCGCGTGAACCGCGCCGACGAAGCAGGAGCTTGGTCACGAGGAGAAGCGAAGAGAAGCGCCTGCGCGATAAACCCGGTCGAAGTGTGCCGGACCGTCAGACCGTGCGACGCCGATGCAGCAGACCGAGCGCGCCGACGAGCAGCAGGCCGAGGGTGCCGGGCTCGGGCACCACAGCAGAGCCGCCGAAGCGCTGCCGCCGCTGAGGCTCAGGCCGCCACTGCCGAAGCTCGGCGACTTGCCGCCACCGGCGCCGGCCAGCGAACTGGGAGAACGCGCGCGGCCAGACGGCGCTCTCGCGCGCGGCCAGTGACTTGATGAAACCCGCTGACCGCCTGCTCATCGGCGGCGGAGTGTACGAGGATGCGGTGCTCGCGATCACGACGGGAGGCAGCGAGGGAAAGGTCAGGACGATCGCCGGGGTGGATCGCGGCGCGGGTCTGCCGATATTTTCCAGGCCGGGAGGCTCTCGCACGGTTGGTTCCTATGGACGGGGACCGTCTTTGCGACTCCGCGACTCCCAGTTTTCAAACCCAACCCAAAGATGCAGCGGAATCGTTCCGGCTAAGACGCGGCGATCACCACGGTTTTCCCTCGCATACTCGCGCTCCTTTTCGCCCTCGCAGTCCTGCTCCTCGCGTCGCTCGCCGAGTGGCTGCACGCGCGGCGGATTCGTGCGGTCGGTCGGCTGGCGTTCGGGCCGGCGGGTGCGGCGCATGGCTGGACGCGCATCGTGCCGTTTCTGCGTCCGCTTTGTCTCGCGGCGTTTGCGTGGGGGCTGGTCACGCTGCTCATGCTGAAGATCGCGCCTGCGGAGGATGGCCAAAAGGCCGGGAGCAAGGAGGCGACGCGGCTGGTCTTCGTCGCCGATCTTTCGCCGAGCATGTATCTGCAGGACGCCGGGCCGGATGGGAAGCAGACGCGGCAGGCGCGGATGCGGGAAGTCGTGGAGGCGATCTTGCAGCGCGTGAGCGGGAATCTGCGGTTTGGCGTGATCGGCTTTTATACCGAGTCGCTGCCGGTGGTCATGGAGGCGCGTGATCCCGAATTGGTGCGCAATGTTTTCAACGGGCTGCCACTGACCTACGCCATGCCGCTCGGCCAGACGGATCTCGGCCAGGCGATCAATGCCGCGCTCAAGCTGGTGGAGGGATTTCCGGCGGACAGCACGCGGCTGGTTATTTTCACGGACGGCGACTCCGTGAACCTCGTGCCGATCACCTGGCCTCGCTGATTCCGTCCGCGCTTTCGCTCTGTGCCGATGCGGCGGTGAAACTTCCCGCCAGGCAGGACCTCCACCTTTTCCTCCTCGCCGGCCAATCCAACATGGCCGGGCGTGGCAAAGTGGATGAGGAAGGCCGCAAGCCGAACCCGCGCCTTTTCAGCCTCGATAAAGACGGGCAGTGGCAGCCCGCGCTCGCTCCGCTGCATTGGGACAAACCCGCCGCGGGAGTCGGCATCGGCAAAGCGTTCGCGGAGATGATCGCCGCGCAGAATCCCGGCATCAGCATCGGTCTCATCCCCGCGGCCTGCGGCGGATCGCCGATCTCTGCGTGGACGCCCGGCGCATCGTGGGCGCAGACGAAGCGCAACCCCTGCGACGACGCCATCGCGCGGGCGAAGCGGGCGATGCAGGACGGCACCTTGAAAGGCATCCTGTGGCATCAAGGCGAAAGCGACTCCACCGCCAAGGACGCGCCCGAGCACGCGAAACGCCTCGAAGAACTCATCCTGCGCCTCCGCACGGAACTCGGCGCGCCTGCCCTGCCATTCATCATCGGACAACTGGGCCGCTTCCCCGCCAAGCCGTGGGACGCGAACCGGGAAGCCGTGAACGCGGCCCACCAAGCCGTCGCGAAGAAGATGGAAAATGTCCGCTTCGTCTCCGCGGACAGCCCCACCTCGATCGGCGACAATCTCCACTTCGACACGCCCTCGCTGCGCACCTTCGCGAAAGGCTACGCCGACGCGTATCTCCAAATCACCGGCGATTCCAAACGCTGATTCCCGATCTTATGAAACCCACCCTCCTTCGCCTCACCCTGGCCGCGGCCGCGTGCGTCCTTTCCCTTTTTCCCGACGCCCACGCGCAGCAACCCGCGGCCACCCCCACGCCAGTCGCGGAGCCAGTGGCCGCGCCTCTCGATCCGAAGGTCCTGAAACAATTCGAGGCGATCCTGACTCAGAAGTTCACGCGCGAGCCTGCGGATATTTTCCGCGCGCTGGAGCGGACGAGCCCGGCGGATTCGATGACTGCGACCGACCGCTTTTTCGCCGCGTTCCGCGCGGGGGATTGGGGAAAAATCCGCGAGCAACTCGGGCAGATGCCGCCCGATCTGGCGCGCCGGATTTACGACAAGATGCTCACGGACCTCACCGAGAAGCAGAAGCCCAACGTGCGGCTCGACGACGTGCTCGGCCTGGCCGACGCCGTGCCGGGCGAGTTCACCGGGGATCAGGTGCATCGGCTCGGGCAGCTCCTCGGCCTCGCCGTGCCGGCGAACGAAAGCTACTGGCTCTCCGACCGGCTGAAAAAGGGCACCGACAAACTCGGCGGCACAGACCCGGCGAAGCGCCTGCTCGCCGGACGCGTCGCGCTCGCCGGCGGCTTCAAGGAACTCGCCCGCGCCTACCTTCCTCCGCTCGAAAAGGTCGAGCAGATCGCCGATGAGGGCTTGCGCAACGAGCTGACCGGCTTCCTCACCTCGCAGCGCGAAAGCGAAGCCGCGCAGCGCGGGCAGGTGCAGAAAATCTGGGACGAAAACCTGCGCACACTCACGCTCGGCAAGGTCACCGATTTGGAGAAAACGAAAGCCGGATCGGCGCTGGCCAAGGTCATCACCCAGATCCCGCAGACCACGCTCGCGCCGGTCTTCGGTGAAATGGTGAAGAGCAATCCCGAAGGCGCCGTCCGGCTGGTCGGCGCGCTCGGCATCAAGCTCCAGAACGAGGCGCGCGGCGAAGTGGCGGTGCGCACGGAAAACCTCAAGGCGCAGGCGTCCATCGCAAACCTGCTCGCCGAGAACGTCGATCTCAGCACGCAGCCCTGGAACCAGCTCGCGCAGATGATGGCGGAATTCTGGATCGGGGAAGCGGAGAACGCTTTCACCAACAAAACCGCCGACTCGAATGCGAAGCAGAAATTCGTCGCGCCGGAAGAACTGCATCTCGTTTTTTCCACGAAGGAACGCCGCCCCTTCCTCCGCGACCAAGGCATCCGCACTCTCCTGCACGCCTATCTTGGCGGTGTTTCCAAGACGCTCGAATGCCCCTCCTTGATTGTCGGCGGTGTGGAAGACCACGTTCATCTGCTTTGCCGCTTTGGCCGCACGATTACGCAGGCGGAATGGGTGAAGGAATTGAAACGGGTTTCCAATGGCTGGCTCAAGGAACAAGGCCCGAGTTACGCTGAGTTCCAGTGGCAGGCCGGTTACGCGGATTTTTCGATCAGCCAGTCGAATCTGGAACAGGTGAAGCAATACATCGCCGGGCAGGAGGAACATCACCGGAAGATGACCTTTCAAGATGAACTCCGAGCCTTGTTACGCCGGCATGAGATGGAGTTCGATGAACGTTATGTGTGGGATTGAATTGCCGAATCACCCGTCGCTGTCAGCCGCAACCCCGTTGGGGTTGGCGGATTTGTTTCCCGAGTTACCCAGGGTAGCTCGTGCCTCGCAACCCTGGGCTGGAGGACGCAATCCCGTTGGGATTGTCCGCATTCCGCGCCTTTCCGCTAACCACTGATACCTCGCTTAACCGATCCTCTCATTATGCCAATAACCACCGAACCTTCCACCCCCACCGCGGACCCACAATCCGCCCAGCAATTCGTCGCCGGGGTCCGCGAGCGTGTCGCCAAAATCGTCGTCGGCCAGGATGTCGTCGTCGAGCGCGTGATGATCGCGCTCATGACCGGCGGCCACTTGCTGCTGCAAGGGCTCCCGGGCCTCGCCAAGACGCTGCTCGTCAACACCATCGCCAAGGCGATCAATCTCGAGTTCAAGCGCGTGCAGTTCACCGTCGATATGCTGCCGTCGGACATCATCGGCTCGGAGATCATTGATCAAAAGAGCGGCGACTTTCGCATTCACCGCGGGCCCATTTTCACCAATCTGCTGCTCGCCGATGAGATCAATCGCGCCGCGCCGAAAGTGCAGGGCGCGATGCTCGAAGCGATGCAGGAGCGCAAGGTCACCATCGGCGGACAGAGCTTGAAGCTGCCCACGCCGTTCCTCGTCATCGCCACGCAGAATCCGGTCGAGCAGTCGGGCACCTTCGAGCTGCCGGAGGCGCAGCTCGATCGCTTCATGCTCCTGCACC
>Ga0163144_10006298_pt1 | contig 26202 bp, 28 predicted proteins | sample OliLak19BULKMAT1_FD_123175 | JGI IMG/M metagenome (GOLD analysis project Ga0163144, IMG submission 123175) | Freshwater microbial mat bacterial communities from Lake Vanda, McMurdo Dry Valleys, Antarctica - Oligotrophic Lake LV.19.BULKMAT1 | ecosystem: Environmental > Aquatic > Freshwater >...
CAGCCTCTCCATGCCATCCAAAGGCATCGAGGCGGCCTAGCAGGACCGGTACACTTTTGCGCCGCCATCAAGCGGAGATCAAAGCCGGTTCAGTGGTACACTTTGCGCCCGCGCTTTATAACCATGTTGGCCCATTCCTGCATCATGTGGCGACGCTGCGGCTCGTACTCAGCCTTGTTGTACACACCGCGCACCGTTCGCCCGTGCTCATGCGCCAGGCATTTCTCGATCCAGTCGCTGTTGAAGCCGACCTCGTTGAGCAAGGTGGATGCAGTCCGCCGCAGGTCGTGTACCGTAAACGGCGCGATGGGCAGATCATCGTCCTTCGCGATCTTCGCGATAGCAGCGGTGACGCGGTTGAAGACAACCCGGCACATCGGCTCGGCAGCCTCGTAACGCGAAGGCAGTAGATACCTCGAATTGCCCGCGCAGGTCTTCAACGCGATGAGAATGTCGATCGCCTGGTCAGACAGGTAGATGTTGTGAGGCTTGGACTTCTTCATGCGTTCCTTCGGAATGGACCAAACCCGATTCTCGAAATCGAACTCGTTCCACGTCGCTTCCAATAACTCGCTCTTACGGACCATGGTGAGCAGAAGGAGTTTCATCCCTAGGCGGATTGTCGGCATGGTTGCGACACGCTCGATCAGCCTGAAGGCAATTCTGATCTCGCTTGGCGAGAGGGACCTGTCTCTGATCTGAAACGTCGCGATGGATGACGGAGCGACCGCGTCCGCCGGGTTGGCGATCAACTCGCCTTGCAGGACCGCAAAGCCGAAAATCTGCTTCACGATATCACGCACGTGGATCGCCGTGGCCGGCGCCCCGCGGCTTTTGACCTTGTTGCACAGCGCCCTCAGATCGTCGGGCGTGATTTCGGTCATGAGCCGCCTCTTCCATGCCGGGGCGATATCCCGGTCATAGATGTGCCGCCGCATGTCCCGGGTCGACTGGGCGATCTTCGCTTCCCTGAAGTAGTAGTCTCCCCACTCCCCAAGCGAGCGCGCGGTTGAAACACGACGCTTCTCACGCTGCTTTTCCTGGGCGGGAGAGCGGCCAGCCTTGGCCGCTTTGCGGGCTTCGATGCATCGCTCGCGGGCCTCCGCCAGCGTGATCCCATCGCGACCGTATTGGCCAATGGTGAGCGTCTCGCGTCTCCCGTGCAGCCGGTAGTCGAGCCGGAAGACGATGGTGCCCGTGGTTTTGACCAGGGCATACATACCGTCACGGTCCGAAACTTTGTACGTTTTGTCGTTTGATTTCAAGCGCTTGAGTGCAATGTCGGTCAGCATTTTCCGCTCCTTTTTGGGTGCGGAGAGGCAGAAAACGGGGCTGAAAGACCGTCAGCCAAAACACCGTCAAAACTCACCTATCCGCTTGGTTTCACAGAGTATTTCGGTCTGAACGTGCGGAAACGGCGGGAAACGGGCATGACGGTGCGGAGATCAATCGGCTTGCGCCGATGCCGCCACGCCGTCGCGCGTACCGCCAGGCCGTCACGCTGCTCGGCGAACGGTTGCGATAGATGTCGATTGGATTTCTAATGGAGTTTCAGAGCTCTAGGCGGGATCGCCGATAGACGGCGACCTACCGGAAAGAGCTCTGAATCATTCCCACTCGATGGTGCCGGGCGGCTTGCTGGTGACATCGTACACCACGCGCGACACGCCCTTGACCTCGTTGATGATCCTCGTCGCGCATCGGCCGAGGAAGCTCATGTCGAACGGATAGAAGTCCGCCGTCATTCCGTCGGTCGACGTCACCGCGCGCAGCGCCAGCACGCTCTCATACGTGCGTGCGTCGCCCATCACGCCCACAGAGCGCACGGGCAGCAGAACGGCAAACGCCTGCCAGATCTTGTCGTACAGTCCCGCCTTGCGGATCTCGTCGAGATAGATGGCGTCGGCCTTCTGCAGTATAGACACGCGCTCCGGCGTGATCTCGCCCGGGATGCGGATGGCCAGACCCGGCCCCGGAAACGGGTGGCGCCCCACCAGCGTCTCAGGCATGCCAAGCTCGCGCCCAAGCGCCCGCACCTCGTCCTTGAACAGCTCGCGCAGCGGTTCGACCAGCTTGAGGTTCATCTTCTCGGGCAAGCCGCCAACATTGTGGTGCGACTTGATCGTCATCGAAGGCCCGCCATCGAACGACACGCTCTCGATCACATCAGGATAGAGCGTTCCCTGTGCAAGGAACCGCGCGCCCTCCACCTTCTTCGCTTCCGCATCGAAGATGTCGATGAACGTCTTGCCGATGAACTTCCGCTTGGCTTCCGGATCGGTCATACCTGCCAGCCCGCCGAGGAAGGTCTCGCCTGCCTCCGCATGCACAAGCGGAATGTTGTAGTGCTCGCGGAACAGCCTCACCACTTCGTCCGCCTCATTCGCGCGCATCAGCCCCGTGTCGACGAACACGCATGTCAGCTGGTCCCCGATCGCCTCATGAATCAGCACCGCAGCCACCGATGAATCGACCCCTCCCGAAAGCCCGCAGATCACGCGCCCCTTGCCGACCTGCGCTCGTATCTTGGCAACCTGCTCTGCCCGCAGCGCAGCCATCGTCCAGTCGCCGCGCATGCCGGCGATCTTCTTGACGAAGTTCGACAGCAGCTTCGCTCCGTCCGGAGTGTGCACGACCTCCGGATGGAACATCGTCGTGTAGTAGCGACGCTTCTCGTCCACCGCGATCGCAAACGGCGCGTTCTCCGACGTGGCAATCACCTTGAATCCGTTGGGCAGCTGCGTGACCCGATCGCCGTGGCTCATCCACACCGGATAGCGCTTGCCCACCTCCCAGAAGCCATCAAACAGAGGCGAAGCTTCCCTTATCTCCACTTCGGCACGGCCAAACTCCGCCGCGTGCCCGCCCTCTACCGTGCCGCCCAGTTGCGTCGCAAGCGTCTGCTGGCCATAGCAGATGCCGAGGATCGGAACGCCAAGCTCGAACGCCGCCTGCGGCGCCCGGGGGGAATTCGGCGCGGTCACACTTGCTGGGCCGCCTGAAAAGATCACCGCCTTGGGATTGAACCCGGCTTTGATCACAGCATCAGCGCGGTTGTACGGGTGAACCTCGCAATAAACCCCCATCTCCCGCAGCCGCCGCGCGATCAGCTGCGTGACCTGGCTGCCGAAATCGATGATCAGGGCGCGTTCATGCGCCCCAAAAGAATGAGATGGGGAATCGTGGGACGGGGTTGGGGGGGTGCTGTGCGCCATGGCGGAAATAGAAGGGGTTCGGGCCGGGCGTCAATCCTGCCCCGCGAACATCCACAGGCGGGCCTAAGCGTCGCCCATCGCCCGCGCGCGAAAACTGTTCATCAGGTCGGACAATTCCTCGGCCGAGAAGCCATACGTCTCCGGCATCATCCCGGTCGCCCCGATCATCGCCCGATTGGCCGCCGCCATGCGTGGATGCGCGGCCTCATCCTCCTGCGCGGAGAAGCCGACATGTTTGCGAAATCCCGTCGTCACCGGATGAAAGGCCGAGCAATCACGCCAGCGCCTGCGGAACGTCCTGAACAACGTCCGGCAGGCAAACCCTTCCCGATCCAGTACCAGGTTGGCGCCAACCCCGATCATCAGCGGCGCCGCAATCAATCCGCACAACAGGAAGAACCCGCCCGCGCCATAGAACAGCACCGGATCTTCCGGTCCGATCCACACCGCAATCGCGACGAACCCTGCGCAAATGGCGAACACGAGCAGCCAGCGCAGCCGATCCGGCTTCAGCGTCATCATCTCCGGCAGCGGATCGCCGTCGGCGTCGCGCCACGCGCTCACCCGGCTCTCCGCATCACGGCCATGTAGAACCCGTCCGTCCCCGCCGTGCGTGGCGTGAGCCGAACCGAGCCATCCGGCCGCCTCAACTTGCGCACCAGTTTCGCGCCCACGTCCGTCAGCTGTCCCGATCGCACCGCCGCCTCGGCTGCGTCATCCACCACAAAGTCCGGCCGGTCTACGAGGAAGCTCGCCACCTGATCTTCGTTCTCCTCCATCAAAAAGGAGCACGTCACATAGACCAGCCGCCCGCCCGGCTTCACATAGTTGCACGCGGTGCGCAGGATGATCGCCTGATCCTGCATCCGCTTGTCCAGCGCGTTTGGCTGCACCCGCCACTTTGCGTCCGGCTTGCGTCGCCATGTGCCGACGCCCGTGCACGGCGCATCGATCATCACCAGATCCATCTTCAGGTCGAGATCATTGAGCGAGGCGTTCTCCTTAGGATGACGCAGCTGCACGTTGCGAATGCCCGCCCGCTCCATCCGCGGGATCAGCGCAGACAACCGTCGCCCGTCGATATCATGGCTGAAGATCTGCCCCTTGTTCTGCATCATCGCGGCCATCGCGATCGTCTTGCCCCCGCCGCCCGCACAGTAGTCCAGCACCTGCTCGCCCGGCGCAGCACACGACACCGCCGCAGCAATCTGGCTGCCCATGTCCTGCACCTCGACCCAGCCCTTGGAATAAGCCGGGATCGCCTCGACACTCTCCCCGCGCTCGATCGAATCCGCTGCCGGAATGCGGAAGCCGTTCTTCAGCTCAGGCATCTGCTTCGCCTTCACGCCCTCAAGTGCGCGCCCGGCCTTCTCGGCATCGGACTTTAGCGTGTTCACGCGCAAATCGATCGGCGCACGAGCCGCCATCGCCATGCCCTCGACCACCATGTCCGGCCCGAACGCGCGCGCCAGATGCGGCGACAGCCATTCCGGATAGTCGCCCTGCACATGCGGCGGGGCGGTCGGGTTCGGCGCCATCAGCAGGTTCTCGCGCTCCTTGCCCTGCAGCGGCGGCGGGGCATGTTCGTCCTTCAGCGCCTCCTCGATCTTGCGGACATCCCACCCCCACGCATGCTTCAGCGCACCGAGCGCCAGCACGCGCGCGCCGGTCGCCTCCATCGCATGCTCGATCGAATTCTTCCGTCGTAGCGCATCCACCACAAGCCCCGAAATCCATGCCCGGTCCCGCGCGCCTGCGAACCGCGACTTCTTCCCCCAGTCGCGAACAGCCTCCTTCACCGGCGTGCGCCTCTCCAGCACATCGCGCAGCACCTCGATCGCCGCCTGAATCTTCCCGCCGTCCCTCACGCCAGATACTTTCTCACGGATGCGGCCCCACGCCACCATGCCTGCTGGTCAGCGCCCGGCCGATCGCCCGCACGTCCTGGAGGATGGCGTACTCCCCCTCGATGATCGCATCGCCGGGCGCGCGTTCCTTGTCCATCACCAGCATCGGGCAGCCCTGCCAATCCGGCCCCACAAGATCGATGATCTCCCTGCGCGGCCGCGCAAAGCCGATCCGGCGCACATCGATCCGATTGTTCCAGTGCGGGTTGACGATCAGCGCCCCTTCAATGGTTGCGCAGTCATTGCAATACCACTCGAAGCCGCCATCCTGAAAAGGCGCGGCGAGGATGAACAAGGTGTCTTTCATGGCACCGTCTTAGCTCCGGACGCCCGCCCTGTCTCCCCCGCCTACACCACCAGCAACGCCTTCCCGATCGCCGCAGGCCGGTCCGCCTCGGGCAGCTTGAACAGCTCCAGCCACTGGACGCCAGCGAAGAAGTACTCAAAATCCTCCGGCGGCTGCGCTTCCGCAATGAACACCGGCAGCATCGGCTTCTTGTACCTGGCTGCCAGGTAAACCTCCCGCTTTATGTGATCACTCTCGAACGCCCTCGGGCTGCACATCACCATGACCCCGCTCGACCCCTTGATGCCGCGCACGATCTCGCCGGCCCAGCCCTCACCGGGCTCAATCCCGCCCTTGTCGATCCAGACCTCGCGTCCCGCGCCCTTCACCACGTCCACCACGGGCTGTACCGACGCGTTGTCCGCGTGGGCGTAGGAGATAAAGAGAATGGCGACGTCGGGCGGAGCCGATGCGCCGGGGGCGGCAGGGGCAAGCGCCTGTTCGCTGGCCGCCTCAGCCGCAGGCGGGACGGACTTCTTCGCCTTCCGAAAGCCGAACATGCCTCCGCCCTGCGAGCGTTCTTCCGGCGGCGGTGGCGGAGACTTCCAGAACGCCTCGCTTCGCGCGACCAGAGCCGCGTTCATAGCGTCCTTCGCGGCTCGCGCCACTTGCGGCCAGACACTCAGCTTTCGCCCGCTCACGGAGCTGGCATCTATCGCTTCCAGGTCGCGCATGCCAACCGGCAGGAGACCGTGATCGAGCTTCACCAGCACGAGCCTCCCATCGGCCCATGCATCCAGCATCCGCTTTTCCATCATCATGCGATGTGTGCCGAAGACGCTGTTCTGCGACCACAGCGCGACAACAACGTCGCTGGCCTGCAGGTGCCGAAATCCCCGAGCGCCGGTCTCCGTATCGGCGACCAGACCCAGCGTCCTCAGGAGACCCTTCAGGTCGTCAGCCGCCGCCTGGTCAGGCTCGGCATGGGCGATGAAGACGAACATGGGCGCCTCATGGATACATACCCACAGAAGAGTCCCAACCGGCCTGCCTGACAATGGGCTTTTTCGGTAACCTTGCGAGCGGGCCACTCTCGTTGCATTCGCCGACGATCACCCGGTGAGCAAGGACGTCACAACCATGCCGAGCCCGACAATGCTGACGACCCAAACAACTGATCGCAACACGGGCACGCCGAACGCGTAAAGGGGCACATACACGAGGCGTCCGGCCAGATAAATCTGAGCGCCAAGCGCGGTCTGGGCGCTTTCGCGTCCCGCCACATGCGCGATCAGGACGGCAGCTATGAAGATGGGCAAAGTCTCGAACAGATTGTCCTGGGCGCGCTTGAGCCGCTCTGCGATCGGCGCCAGCGGCGGCGTCGCCCCGTCGCGTGCACTCATGTTCCACTTGAGCCCGTACTGACCCGTCCGGGCGATGTCGAACAACAGGATCTGCACGAACGCAAGCACCAGCGTCCATGCCAGGACCGTCAACTCGATGCTCAAGGGGCGCTCTCCTGAATTTGTTTAACCGCTCTGCAACGAGTAGTTCGGTGCCTCGCGGGTCATCTTCACATCGTGCACATGGCTCTCGCGCAGGCCAGCATTGGTGATCTGGATGAACTGCGCCTTCTCGTGCAGCTCGGCCACCGTCTTCGCGCCGACATAGCCCATCGCCGCGCGCAGGCCACCCGCCATCTGGTGCAGGATCGGCCCGACCGGCCCCTTGAACGGCACCTGCCCCTCAATGCCTTCCGGCACGAGCTTCTGCTGCGCAACATCCTTCTGGAAGTAGCGATCCGCCGACCCGCGCCCCATCGCACCCAGCGATCCCATGCCGCGATAGTCCTTGTACGGACGCCCTTCATAGAGGAACACCTCGCCCGGTGCCTCCTCCGTGCCCGCCAGCATCGAGCCCATCATCGCCGACGACGCGCCCGCAGCTAGCGCCTTCGCGAAGTCGCCCGAGAACTTGATGCCGCCATCCGCAATCACCGGTGTCCGCGTCGATTCCGCAGCCTTCGCGCAATCCGCAATCGCCGTCAGTTGCGGCACGCCCACACCCGCGACGATCCGCGTCGTGCAGATCGAGCCCGGCCCGATCCCCACCTTCACGGCGTCGGCGCCAGCATCAATCAGCGCCTTGCAGCCATCGCCCGTGGCGACATTGCCCGCGATCACCTGCACGCGGTTCGACAGCTTCTTCACCCGCTCCACCGCCATGAGCACAGCCTTCGAATGCCCATGCGCCGTGTCGATCACCAGCGCATCCACTCCCGCTTCGATCAACGCCTGGCTACGCTCAAACCCGGCATCGCCAACGGTCGACGCAGCCGCCACGCGCAACCGCCCCTGCTCGTCCTTGCACGCGTTGGGGTTGGTCTGGCTCTTCTCCATGTCCTTGACGGTCAACAGCCCGACGCAGCGCCCTTCCTCGTCGATCACGATCAGTCGCTCGATGCGGTGCTTGTGCAGCAGCCGCCGCGCCTCGGCAGGGTCCGCGCCAGCGCGGATGGTGACAACTTTCGTCGTCATCAGCTGTGACACCGGCATGTTGTCGTCGTCGGCAAACCGCACATCGCGGTTTGTCACGATGCCCAGCAGCTTGCGTGGCACGCCCTCCGGACCCGGCTCCACCACCGGGATGCCCGACACCCGCAGCCGCTCCTTCAGTACACGCAGTTGCCGAAGCGTCACTTCTGGTGTCACCGTCACGGGATTGATTACCATCCCGCTCTCGAACCGCTTCACGCGGCGCACCTGCTCCGCCTGTTCCTCAAGCGACAGGTTGCGGTGAATGACGCCAATCCCACCAAACTGCGCCATGGCGATGGCGAGCCCCGCCTCGGTCACCGTGTCCATCGCCGCCGACACGATCGGCACGTTAATGGCGATCTCCCGAGTAAGGCGCGAACGGATGTCCACCTCGCCCGGGATGACCTCGGACGGGCCCGGCTCCAGCAACACGTCGTCGAACGTGATGGCCTGGCGGATGCGAATTGAAGGGGGGTGCTGTTCCATAGACCCGTCTATCGATTCTCTTGTCGGTTGGGAAGTGGCATCGAACGCCGCACTTGCCGACCGTCAGCCAACGCGCCACCACTGCCAGTGGGCCTTCGCGCCACACGGAAATTCACCATGCCGTCCGGCGTCTACGCTACCATTTTCGACCTCGACGGCGTACTGACCTCCACCTCGGTCCGCCACGAACAGTCATGGGCGGACGCCGCAAGGGCCTTCAGCATACCCATCACAGACGCCGCTCTCCGAGCGACGCGCAGCATCCCCCGCGCCTCCAGCCTCGCCGCCCTCCTCGCCCACGCGGGCGTCGCCCTTACCCAGCCAGAGCGCGTCGTGCTGATGGCGTTGAAGAACCAGCGCTACCAGGAACTCATCGCCGGCCTCCAGCCGTCAGACGCCTTCCCCGGCGCCCGCGAAGCTCTCGAACGCTGCCGCGCTCTGAACGTCCGCACCGCTGTCGCCTCCGCCAGCCTCAACGCGAGCGAGGTGCTCGAACGCCTCGCCCTTTTGCCCCTCGTCGACTTCGTCGCCGATCCAAGCCGCGCCGAACCCAAGCCCAGCGCCGAAATCTATCGCCTCGCCTGCGCCGCCCTCGGCGCCCCACCCCAGAACGCCGTCTGCATCGAAGACGGCGCACCGATGATCGCCAACCTCCGGGCGGAGGGGCTGTACACCGTCGGCATCGGCGAGGACCCGCTCTTGGCGGACGAGCAGTTCATGGGTATCGCAGAGTGGGATGTGCAAGCGACGTTGGCAAAACTGAAACTCTGACACCTGCCTCCCCTTGAAGAGTGCAGGTCAGAGCAAGTCAGCATGACGCAGCGGCGACGGGTGGGGATAGTCTCCCTGCCCGCATGCAATCTCCGCGAAAGTTGATTGCCGTCCGCAGATCGCGATGATCGTGACGACCGCAACTGAAGTATGCGGCAGATGACGTTTATGCCGTAATCGGCGGCAAGCTTCCCAGCCTCTGCCCGCGCTTCTTCCACGCTCGCATATGGTCCGCCGGCAACAAACAGCGCCGAACGCCCTTGGCGTTCTCCTACCATTGCGGTGACCATCATTTCAGGCGGCCAGCCGCCGACAATCACGGAATTAATGCTCTGATTGATTTTGAGTTCTGAGTGAACCCCCATCCAGGGTCCATCGCCACCTCTACGTCACAGACTCATAAACCGCATCCAGATTCTAGCGGCGGAGAGTTTGACGAGAGCGAGGTAGTTGTCGGGATTTTTCTCGAACCGGGTCGCGATAGCGCAGAAGTGCTTGATGCGGTTGAAGAAGCGCTCGACATGATTTCGCCGGGAGTAGACGGCTTTGCGGGGCCGGTATTTCCGGTTCCAGTTCGGCATCGGCTTGATGCAGCACTTTGCCTTGCGGCGCTTCATCTCGGCGCGCAGGCGGTCTGAGTGATAGCCGGCGTCCGCGATCAGGGTCTGGCCTTTGCCCACTGTCTCCAGCATGTCGTCGGCGCTGCGGCCATCGTGCGCCTGGCCCGGCGTCAGCTTCAGCGCGACGGGCAGGCCCTTGGCGTCGACCAGCGCATGTATCTTGGTGGTCAGCCCGCCCCGCGAGCGCCCCATGCAACGGGCGTCAGCTCCGTCCCCAGCGGCGGCCTGCGCTTTGGACCCCCCTTTTTCGCCTTCGCCCCTCGGGTGTTGGCGGCGTGCTGGTGAACCCGGATCGACGTCGAGTCGATCATCTGCAACTCGCCGTCATAAGCCTTCGACACCGCCTCGAACATGCGGTCCCACACGCCGACCTCCGCCCAGCGGACGAAGCGATTATAGCAGGTCGTGTAGGGACCGTAGCGCTCGGGGATCTCGTCCCAGGGCGAGCCGGAGCGCAAAGGCCATTAGATCCCGTTCAGCACCTTGCGATCGTCAGCGCGCACAACCCCGGGTGGCTTGTTGGGCAACAACGGTTCAATGATCGACCACTCGAAGTCCGTGATCTCATAGCCGCGAACTGGCGGCATGCGGGGCTCCTCCCGCTGCCAATGAATCAAACTTCGCCGCCAGATGGAATCCAGCAACCGCAATTTATGAGTTTGTGACCTAGCCTCGAAAGCCCCGCGCAATCACGAAGGTCTCCGGGCTCTCACTCCGGCTCGACGGCGGCTTCCAGTGCCGCACATCATCGAAATTCGTCTTCAGCTGTTCCAGCAGCGCACCCTGCGCCCCACCCTGGAAAACCTTGGCCACAAACGTGCCTCCCTTTACCAGGTTCTCCACGGCAAACTGCGCCGCCGCCTCCGCCAGCCCGACCGTGCGCACGTGATCCGTCTGCTTGTGGCCCACCGTGTTCGCCGCCATGTCGGAGAGCACCAGCGTCGGCTTGTCGCCCAGCGCCGCCAGCAGCTTCTCAGTGATCCCCGGCTCGGTAAAATCGGCCATGAAGATCGTCGCCTCGCCGATCGGCGTCACCGGTAACAGGTCGATCCCCACCACCCGCGCAGCCCCCGTCTCGATCACCACCTGCAGCCACCCGCCCGGCGCAGACCCGAGATCGACCACCCGCGCGCCGCGCTTCAGCACGTGAAACTTCTCGTCGATTTCCTTGATCTTGTAGGCCGCGCGCGCGCGATAGCCCGCGTCCTGAGCCTTGCGCACATACGGATCACGGAGCTGCCGGTCGACCCACTCGCGCGACGATTTGGAGAGCGTCTTCTTCCGCACCTTCTCCTTCTTCGTCATCGAACGCCCGCTCGAATCCGTGCGTGCGTCCATCGGCGCCTTCCAGCGGCGTTTGCCCTCGGCGTCTTCTTCGACGGTCATTCTGCCGCTCCTGCGGGTGCGGGCGCTTTGGCCCGTTGCGCGCCGTCGCCGCGACGGCGGTTGCGGCCACGCTGCTCATTGTTCGCGCCATGCATCATCGAAAGGAGGATGCCTTCGCGCAAACCCCGGTCGCCCACGCGCAGGCGATCCGCCGGCCAGATATCAAAGAGCGCCGTCAGGATCGCCATGCCCGGCAGCATGAGTTCAGATCGCCCGCCGGCGAGACACGGTTCTGCCGCGCGCTGGTCGGGCGTGGCGTCACGGAGACGCGCGATCGTCTGCATCAACGGCAGGCGATCCAGCCATACGCCATCAACAGCCGACCGCAGATAGCGATCAAGACCCATGTGCACGGCAGCAAGACTTGTCACTGTCCCCGAATTTCCGATCACCTGACCCCGCCCGGCCCTGAACAGCGGTCCGAACCGCGTTGCCGCATCGTTGGCCAGCATGAGCCCGGAGACATGCTTCACCATGCGCGCGTAGCGACCCTCGCCTTCGAAACTCTCGCTCAGCGTCACGACGCCGACTGGAAAGGACGCCCAGCCAAGGATCGGCGCGCGCAACGCGCAGCCCTTTATGCCGCGCGCCGCCGCCGACCTTGCGTCGATCCACGACAACTCCGTCGAACCGCCGCCGATATCGATCACCAGCGCAAAATCCGACTCTGGGTCGACAAGATCGAGCGAGCCAAGAAGGGCAAACTTGGCTTCTTCCTTCGGCGAGATCGTCTCCATGTTGAGACCGACGCGCCGCCGCACTTCACTCACAAACGCCCGGCCGTTGCTTGCAGCGCGGCACGCCTGCGTCGCGATGAAACGGGCCTGTACCGGCTTGTGCTTCTTCACCTTGTCCGAGCACTTCTTCAACGCATCCATCGCGCGGTTCATAGCGACATCGGACAGCCGGCCGGAGGCCGCCAGCCCCTCGCCCAGGGCCACGATCTGCGAATAGGAATCGACAATACGAAGCCCGCCCGACGCCGTCTTCTCGGCAATCAGCAGGCGACAATTGTTCGTACCGAGGTCCAGCGCCGCATAAGTGTGAGCAGCGCCGCCAGACCGGCCCGGCGGCTTTCCGCGCCGGGAACGGGTGGGCTTCGCCATGGAATGGTCCGTGATCTTGTTGCGACAGCAATAGCCCTTTCCGCAGGCGATGGCACGCGTCATCCTGCGTTTACTGCCATGGCCTGTTGCAGGCGCGGTTCTACTACGTCTAATGACGCCCACGGCAAGGGCGTGCTCGGCGCAGTTTATCGGCGCAATCGCAATGCGCTTGCGCTGGCTGGGCAATTTCGCGCGAGCAAGACCAGGGGCATCGCGACACATGGATAGCAACAAGGCGGCCAAGTTCGGTATTGGCCAGCAGGTTCGTCACCGTCTCTTCCCGTTCAGGGGAATTATCTATGATGTGGACCCCCAATTCGCGAATACGGAAGAATGGTGGGAGTCGATCCCCGAGGAGATCCGGCCGGTCAAGAACCAGCCCTTCTACCACCTCCTCGCGGAGAACGACTCGTCATACTACATGGCATACGTTTCGGAGCAGAACCTGCTGCCTGACGACGCGCCGGAGCCGGTGAACCATCCGCAAATCCCGGAAATGTTCGAGATCGACGACTACGGTGCATACCGCAAGCGCGCGACGCAGGCGCACTAGGTCTCCGGAGCGCTGCGCTTTGCTTGCTGAAGCGCGCAGGCAGGCCTTGCACGATCTCACAACGACCCTGGGGTAACTAACAGGCTTGACCCGAGAATGACTCCGTAAGCGCGTCTCAACCGGCACCAGAACCGGCCGGTGTCGGACACACATTCTCCCGGTCGATCCGAACCATTTCAACGCGCTGGACCGACCAAACCGGCCGATTCCAGACCTGTGCATCCCCCACCTCCAGGCCTGTGAGATAGTCCACGCCTCGATCCCGCATGGCGGGCGGCTGATCACTGTTCAACGGTGCGGGGTGGATGCAGGCGAGCGTGAAGAACCCGGTCGAACATTGCCAGCAGGCCGAAAGTTCATGAGGAGCCGGGGGCGGTTGCCATCAACGGCTCCGGCTGGTCGTCCCTGATGTCGCGGGGGACCATGGCAGAACACCCTGGCCCGCACGCCGGCGGCTTCTGCCATCTGGGCCGGGACGGGTGAAAGACCCCGCCGTGCGCCCGAGCCACTGCATCGATAGCCGCCGGGGACGCGGGATCCACGAACTTTCTTGTCTGCCGGTAGCGCCTCACGGCGTCGCCAAATCACGCGGGGTATCCCGCGTCCCCGGGCCCTCCATCTGGGCTCAGACAGGCAGCATCACTGATGGCGCGCGCCAGTCCGAACGCTGAAACGCGCCAGACATCTTGCACCAAAGCGCCGCGAACGAGGACCTGATGCTCGATCGCGTCCGATCAGTCGAACAAGCGCCGCTCGATCAACTCGCGCTTGCACACGTCGACCCCAAGAACGTCGCGCAGATAACCTTCCACGCCGCCATTGCGCTGCTCGATCACCGATAGCGAGCGCTCGAGGAATTCCGGCGATACACCCATGATCACGCGCATCGTCTCCAGCGTCGGTGCCCGGCCGAACTGCTGCAGGATGGCGTTGCGCCACGCGGTGCCATGCTGCTCGAACCGCCCAGACGTGTTTGTCAGCAGGTAGTCCGCAACGATGTCGTCATGGTGGACGCCCGCAAGCAGGTGCGTCAGCGCCACCACAAGTCCCGTGCGATCCTTGCCTGCCGCACAGTGCACAACCAGCGCCCCCTTGCTGCCCGCGAGCGTATCGAAATAGCGGGTGAACAGGTCGATAAGTCGTGGGAGATGCGGCGCGTCGGCGTAGTAGCGCAACAGGAACTTCTGGTAGGACCCCGGTTCCATGTCCCAGGCGGCCATGAAGTCGTCCCAGCTCTCAGCCCCCTCGTCATGATCGTGGTTCTCGATTACCTGCGCGGCAAACCCCTCCCACCTTCGGGACGGAGACCGCTCGCGCTCTTGCGGCCGGCGCAGATCCACGACGGCTGCGATCCCCATATCACGCAGCCGCGCCAGATCCGCATCCGTCGCCAGCGCATGGTTGGCCGAGCGGAAGAAACGCCCAGACGCCATCCGCCGGTCGCCAGCATGATAGCCGCCGAAATCGCGGAAATTGGTGAGGCCGTCGAAGGCGTGCAAACGCTGAAACTCGGTCATGACGCGCCAACTAGGCGAAGTTGCTCCACGCGTCCACCGGCTGCATCAGCCAGGCGCCTTGAGTTCCAGCATGACGAGCGGATCAAGCCAGATGTCCGTTCCACGATCGTCAGACAGCACGTTGCGGTACTTGATCGCCCAGTGAAGGTGCGGACCGGTGACGCGCCCGGTGGCCCCGGACAGGCCTAGCACCTGCCCCTGGGCAACCGCCTCGCCATCTTTCACATCGATACGGCTCATGTGCATCGTGATCGAAACGAGCCCGCGGCCCAGATCAAGAAAGACGGCACCGCCCTCGTAGAACAGGCCAGGATCGGCCAGCAACACCGTCCCTGCCATCGGCGCGCGAATCTCGGTGCCCGTGGGGATCGCAATGTCCTGGCCGTTGTGGACGCTGGTCGACCCCTCGCAGTCTTTCGTCTTCGGAACATAAGTACGCGTGACGCCATAGGCGCTCGAATAAGGGCCATCCGCCGGCTTCACAAAACCAACCGGCGCAAGCGGCAGGTTGAAAGCCTTCATCGCACGGTCCTTGCGAACCCACGACACCTCAGCATGGCGCTTGTCCTCCGGCGACTGTGGAGCGATGCGCCGGCACTCCATCTCGAATTTGGAAACCGTGTCCTTGCGCGCCAGCACCTCGACCTCGGCGGAAGCCGACACGACGGACTGCGGGACCTCCGATGTCGTGACCGGCTGCATCGCAATTCTGGCGGGAGACGCCTGCGTGCGCGTCAACCCGATCACCACCGCTCCGTTTGCATCCGCGATTGCGACCGGCTTTCCATCCAGCACGATCGTTGCCCCGGGCAGCGCCTTGCACAGGATCGCCCCGCCCTGTTTCGCAGGTCCGCTACAGGCAAGCGCCAGCGCAGGCGGCGCGGGGGGCTCTGGTGGCGGGAGTTCGGATGGGACAGGGGCTTCAAGGGGCGGCGGCGCGGCCGCCTCGGTGATGATCGGCATTGGAGCGGTCGGGCCAGCAGAGCTCTCCACAACAGGCGAAGCAGAGGGCCCCGCGCATGCCGCAAGCAACCCGGCAACCAGTATGGCGACAATTAAAGGCCGGTGAGCTGCTTCCATCTCGTCAACGCTGCTTCGGAATCGAAATAGGCTTCCTGGGTATCAACATTCCAATAACGCAGGTCCTCCAGCGCGATCTTGCGCTTGGTCACGGCGCACGTGACGAACCGGCCAGCCTTCAAAACCTCGAAGTCATTGTCGAGGTAGCGGAGGCGGGCCTCGCCGGGCAGAGAACCTGAAGCGAACGTGTCCATGCAGCGCTATATGCACGCATTGCGCGGCGAAGTTAAGGCTGTGGATCGGGGGTTTCTTGCGCCTAGGCGACGCCAAGGGATTCCCACTCGACGCGGTTCCGGCCGGACGACTTGGCCCGGTAGAGCGCATCGTCCGCCCGCTTGAGGAGGCCGTCGATCGTGTCTTCGGGCGCGACGGTGGAAACGCCGCCCGACATCGTCACCCTCAATTCATCACCGCGATTGATCCGAAAGCCTTCATCGGAGATGATCTGCCGCAACCGCTCGCCCGCCGCTTGTGCAAGGGCTTGGCTGGTATCAGGCATGATGACCACGAATTCCTCACCGCCATAGCGGCAGGCAAGGTCAGCGGGCCTGATATTCTCACGCAGCCGCCGTCCGAATTCACGCAGGACATCGTCGCCCGCAGCGTGGCCGTGAATGTCGTTGACCCTTTTGAAGTGGTCGATGTCGCAGAGCAGGATCGAGACCGGACCGCCTCCCATCAACGAGCGATTCAGGAAGCTCTCCAGTTGAACGCGCATGTAGCGACGATTGTGCAGGCCCGTCAGCTGGTCGGTGACGGCCAATTCCATCGACTGGTCAAGCCGCGCCCTTAGCGCGTCCAGATAACGCTTCTTGCGTATCTGCGTTTTTACCCGCGCGCAGAGCTCTTCGGAATCGATCGGCTTGATCACGAGGTCCGACGCGCCGAGATCGAGCGCGCGCACAGCCTTCTTCTCGTCATCCGGCTCGGCGACCACGAGGATCGGCAGGTCCCGCGTTGATTCCAGCGAGCGGAAGTATGCGCAAAGCCGCAGGCCATCCAGTTTCTCGTTCGACAGCGACACGATCATCAGGTCGACCATCGATCCGGAGATGCCCAGCTGTCCGGCTTCGACATGGCTGATCGGACGATGCAGTCCTTCAAGATAGCGACAAATGCGGCGCGCCTGACGCTCGTTCTCATCAACCACGAGGATACGTGCCGGCTCGCTGGCACGGCCCGAATTCACGATGTCGACTGCACCCATGCGTTTGCCCGAAGCCTCGCGCTTGCGCAGCTCATCGGCAACCATCTTGTACTTGGTCAGCGCGCGCACGCGTGACAGAAGGTGCAGGTCGCTCACCGGTTTCGTCAGAAAGTCGTCCGCCCCAGCGCCAAGACCGCGCAGACGGTCCTCGCGCTCGTTCAGCGCCGTCACCAGCACGATAGGTATGTGCTCGGTGCGCGGATCGTTCTTCAGCTTCCGGCAAGCATCGATGCCGTTCAGCTTCGGCATCATGATGTCCATCAGGATGACGTCCGGTTCCTCGGCGAGCGCCTTCTCGACGCCGTCCTCACCGTCCACCGCCGTTATGACGTGGAAGTATTCATTCTTGAGCTTGTCGGAAAGCAGCTTCCGGTTCTGCTCGATGTCGTCGACGACCAGGACGCGTGCGCTCATCTGTACGACCTCCGCGTCGATGGCGGCGGCACGCTCCGGATCGGTTGGCCGTTGGGGCCGCGCGGACCAGTAAGCTTCTTGACCTCGTTGATGAAGGCACCCATCTGGATCGGCTTCGACATGTAGGCCTCGCACCCAGCCTCACGGACAAGCCGCTCGTCCTGGCGCATCGCGAACGCCGTGACCGCCATGATCGGAATATCCTTGATGGTGGTGTCGTCCTTGATCCATCGGGTTAGATCCAGCCCCGACACTTCCGGGAGCTGGATGTCCATGATGATCAGGTCAGGCTTGTGCTGGCGCGCAAGGTCGACGGCTTTCAGGCCGTCGCGACTTTCGACGGTCTGGAATCCGAAAGCGTCCAACAGGTCGCAGAAGAGCTTCATGTTGAGCTCATTGTCTTCAACGACGAGGACTTTCTTGGCGGGGGGCGTCGCCATCAGGTCTCACGAAAGGCACAGACCAGGCTGATTCCCGGCTGTCACCTGCCTTTGTTAGACCTGAGAGTATTAACCGCCGATTTTCAACTGCAGTTGGCAGGACTGCGTGTTAAGCCAGAATGATTACGGAAACTGGCACTGATACAAACACTTCTAGCTGGATTTGCATCTTGGCGGGACACGTCGCCGGAACGACCGAAAGTTTAAACATCGCCTGCCGGGACTGTCTTCAGGCGTGGAAGGGCAGCGGGCATCGCTGTCCGTGGTGCCGATCGGTACGGATCGTCTCGCATCCCAAACTCTCCTTGCTAAGTATCGCCCACATCGATTGCGACGCCTTCTATGCCTCAATCGAAAAGCGCGACCGGCCGGAACTGATCGCCGAGCCGGTTATCGTCGGCGGCGGAAAGCGGGGCGTGGTTTCAACCTGCTGCTATGTCGCGCGCACCTATGGCGTCCGTTCCGCCATGCCGATGTTCAAGGCGCTGCAGCTCTGCCCCAACGCCGTGGTCATCAAGGGCCGGATGGACCTCTACGTACAGGAGGGCCGCCGCATCCGCGAGATCATGCAGACGCTGACCCCGCTGGTCGAACCGGTCTCGATCGACGAAGCCTATCTGGACCTCTCCGGAACCGAGGCGTTGCACCATGCCCCGGCGGTGATCAGTCTGATGAAGCTGCAGAAGCACGTGGAGACTGAACTCGGACTCACTATCTCGGTCGGTCTAGCCAGCAATAAATTCCTGGCCAAGACCGCCAGCGAAGCCGACAAGCCGCGCGGATTCTTTGTGCTCTCAATCGACGAGGCGCCCGCCTACCTCGCCGACAAGTCCGTCCGCATCATCGGCGGGGTGGGCGCGCAGTTCGAGAAGAAGCTGAACGCCGATGGAGTTCGTACTGTCGCCGACATCCAGAAGATCGACGCCAAGTCCTTGATCCGGCGCTACGGCGAGACCGGCCTGTGGCTCCACAACTGCGCGTTCGGCCGGCACGAACGAAAAGTCGATCCCGCAGGCGAACGCAAGAGCGTCTCGTCCGAGACCACCTTCAACGAAGACATCTCCGACCCGAGATTGCTCGAGGACATTCTCTGGCGCCTCTCGCAACGTACAGCCGACCGCGCCAAGCACTCCGCCGTCGAAGGCCGAGTCGTCACGCTGAAGCTCAAGACCCACGACTTCAGGAGCTTCACCCGCCGCGTCTCGCTCAACGAGCCGACCCAGCTCGCTCAGACCATTTTCCGCGTCGCCAAACCAATGCTCTCCCGCGAAGCCGTCGGCCAGCGCTACCGACTGATCGGTGTCGGCATCTCCGAACTCGTCGACGCCAAGGCCGACGCACTCGATCTGGCCGACCCGAAATCGCTCAAGCGCGCCAAAGCTGAACGCGCTTCCGACAAGGCACGTGAACGCTTTGGCGACGCCGCCGTGATGACCGGCCGTGGCGTGCGCATGGAGCAGGCGCGAAAGAAGGACTGATGCAGATCGACGAAACTTTCCGCGCAAAGGTCTGGACGCAGGCGAGCACCGGCGCCTGGCATTTCGTCACACTCCCAACCGATCTCTCGAAACGCATCCGCACGCTCACGACCGGCCTGCGCAAACCCTTCGGGTCGTTCAAGGTGAAAGCGCAGATCGGCCGCACATGCTGGGAGACCTCGCTCTTTGCCGACCAGAAGCGCGAGGCCTTCCTGCTGCCTGTGAAGGCCGATGTAAGAAGGAGGGAGAAGATCGCGCCAAACGATACTGTCGAGGTGACGGTGTCGTTTGGCCTGTAGCGACGATCGTCATCCCGGCCGAATCGAAGCGTCGAACCGGAACCCATTCAACCAGATCGCCATTGTCCGAAATGGGTCCCGGATAGCGTTACGCGCTTCCGGGATGACAAGTCATGGCGGCTCGCCCTAGAACCACTCAACAGGGAGTTACCGAATGTCCGTATCCGACCGCCTCAAGGCCGCCGGCGTCACTTTGCCTGATGCCCGCCCTCCCGTGGCGAACTACGTGCCATTCGTCATCACCGGAAACCTGCTCTTCATCTCAGGCCAGGTCAGCATCACGCCCGACGGCCTGATCAAGGGCCGCCTCGGCGAGGACATGACCCTCGAGCAGGGCCAGCAAGCCGCGCGCGCCTGCGCTCTCAACCTGATCGCCCAGATGAAATCGGCGCTGGGCGATCTCGAGCGCGTGACACGCATCGTGAAGCTCGGCGGCTTCGTCAACGCCGCCGGTGACTTCACCGATCTCCCCAAGGTCGTGAACGGCTGCTCGGACCTGATGGTCGAGATCTTCGGCGACAAGGGTCGCCACGCCCGCGCCGCCGTCGCCTGCCCTGTCCTCCCCTTGGGCGCGGCGGTGGAAGTCGACGCCGTTGTCGAATTCGCCTGATGAGCCAATGAGCGACCGCTTCTTCGACGTGGCCGACTTCGCCTACGCCCACCGCGGGTTGTGGGACGCTGCAACGCCGGAGAATTCAATCGCAGCTTTTCAGGCTGCGGCGGCAGCCGGCGTTGGCGTCGAACTGGATGTCCGCCTCAGCTTCGACGGCCGCCCCGTCGTCTTCCACGACGCCAGCTTGCAGCGCATGTGCAATCATCGCGAACGGATCGAGCGCGTCGCCATCACCGATCTCCTGCTATGGCCCCTTCCGGATGGCTCTGCCATTCCCACGCTCGAAGCCGTGCTGAATGTCATGGCAGGCCTGCCCGTGCTGATCGAGATCAAGGTAGACGGCGATGCCGGCCAGATCGCTGACCGGGTCGCCGAAGTCATCGCGGGACGCGAAGGCCCCCTGGCCGTGATGAGTTTTGACGAGCCAACCGTCGCCCGGCTCTGTCGGCTGGTGACAGACCGCCCCGTCGGCCTGTTGTGCATTGCCGAAAATCTGGCCGAAGAAGGCCTCATCGCCAAGGCCGCCACCGCGCGCGCGCTGGGTTGCGACTACATCGCCCCGCACCATTCCGTCCTGGGGCCTGTCGCCTCCGGATCTGGCGGGCTCCCGCTGGTGACATGGACAATTCGCACGCAGGAGGAACTTCAGCTCGCCAACGATTACGGTGCCGCGCCCATTTTCGAAGGCTTCACAGCGTCACAGCTCGCGGCCCTCGCATTGTCGCCGCGAACCCCGATATAGTCGCGGACACGAGCTTCACGTGGGGAAGCATTCCCGAGGCGCCATTGGCTGACGATTCCGCAGACCGGATCGGTCTAACCCTGACGGTGGCCGAATGGCTGGCCGACGTCGACCGCGACGCCTGGAACGCGATCGCTAACCCGCCGGACGAACGTTATGACCCCTTCCTCGACTGGGACTTTCTGGAAGCAGCGGAATCTTCGGGCTGCGCAACCCCGAAGGCGGGCTGGACACCCCAGCATGTACTGGCTCACAATTCCGCAGGGAACCTCGTCGGAGCCGCTCCCTTGTATGTAAAGACGCACTCGCGAGGCGAGTTCGTGTTCGACCACGCCTGGGCGGACGCGCTGCATCGCGCTGGCGGGCGCTACTACCCAAAGCTGCTCTGCGCCGTCCCCTTCACCCCCGTGACCGGTCGCCGTCTCCTGGCCGCAGGTCCCCAGACGGGCGCCATCCAGCGGGCGCTTTCCGGCGCCGTGGTGGAAGTGGCGCAACAGCTCCGAGCCTCCTCGGCGCACTTCAATTTCCTCGAGGAGGCAACTTGGCAGAAGCTGGGCCAGTCCGGCATGCTCCTGCGCGAAGACCAGCAGTTTCACTGGATCAACCGGGGCTACAGGACATTCGACGACTTCCTCGGCGCGCTCTCGTCACGCAAACGCAAAACGATCCGCCGCGAACGCCGAGACGCGCAGGACGGCCTCGACATCATTAGCCTCACCGGGGCCGATCTCACCGAAGCTCACTGGGACGCCTTCTTCGAATTCTACATGGACACTGGTGGCCGAAAATGGGGCTCGCCTTATCTCAACCGCCGCTTCTTCTCGCTCCTGAACCAGCGCATGGCTGACAAATGTCTGCTGGTCCTAGCCATGGAGGACGGCGAGCCCATCGCCGGCGCGCTCAACATGATCGGGTCGGACACGCTTTACGGACGCTACTGGGGCCGCAACCAGGAGCGGCCCTTCCTTCATTTCGAGGTGTGCTACTATCAGGCGATCGATTTCGCCATCAAACGCGGCCTCGCCTGTGTCGAAGCCGGTGCGCAAGGTGACCACAAGCTCGCCCGCGGCTACGAACCCCGTCTCACCCGCTCGGCACACTGGATCGCTCACAGCGGATTGCGCGCCGCCGTCGCGCAATATCTCGACTCCGAGCGCGCGGCAGTCGAGGAAGGGCTGGACGTGCTGCAGACCTACTCCCCCTTCCGGAGGGGGGAACTGGCCCAACGCGAGGAAGATCAGGACGAGGAGGGCTTCTGATGAGCCTCGAAGGAACCTACGACAGCTCCAACATCTTCGCGAAAATCCTGCGCGGCGAAGCGCCGTGCATCAAGATTTTCGAGGACGACGACGCCCTCGCCTTCATGGACATTTTCCCCCAGAGTCAGGGCCACTGCCTCGTAATCCCGAAGAACGTAACAGCCAGGAACCTGACCGATTTTCCCACCGAAAAGCTCGGAGCCACGTTTGCGGCCGTCCAGAAGCTGACCCGGGCGGTGATCAAGGCGCTGTCATGTGACGGCGTCATCGTTACCCAGTTCAGTGGCGCACCCGCGGGCCAGACGGTTTTTCATCTGCATGTCCACGTGATTCCCCGCTATGCGAACCTTCCGTTACAGCCGCACCATGGCGGCAAGCCAGCCGATGCGGAAGTTCTGCGTGAGCAGGCTGCGCGCATCGCGGCAGCCCTGTAACAGCCCTACATAACAACGACGAGGCAAGCGGCCAGCAGGTCACCGCGTGCAAGCGCCGCGGGAACCCGCTGCAGGCGCGAGCGTTGTGCGCCTGGAACCTTCAGAGTCAGAGGAACAATGCACATGGGATTTGAATCCTCGGCGGGGATTGTGCACGCACTCCGACCGCTCGAGCCCCCATCCAGCACCCGTCAGGATATCCTTAGTGCCGCAATGATCGGCAACTTCCCGCCGCGCCGCTGCGGGATCGCAACATTTACCCGCGACACGTTCACAAGCCTTCGTAAAGAACTTCCCCGCGCCAAATGGCGCCTCGCCGTGATGGAAGACGGCTCGAACATGCACGACTATTGCCAGGACATCACCGACGTTATCCGGCACGATGACCCTGCCGCCTACGACAGACTGGCTGACGAGTTGAACCGCACTGGCGTCGAAGTTGTCTTCCTCCAGCACGAATTCGGCATCTTCGGCGGCGATGATGGTGCGCACGTCCTGCGGCTGATCAGGCGCCTGCGCATGCCTTTGGTCACCACGCTCCATACCGTGTTGGAGCGCCCCTCGCCCGGCCAGAAGCGTGTCATGGACGAGATTATCCGTATCTCAACCTCTGTGATCGTGATGACGGAGCTCGGCGCGGATATCCTCGAGCGCGTCCACAAGGCAGGACCAACGAAGGTTCATGTTGTGCCTCACGGTGCCCCGGAACGCCCATTCGCCGCGACCGCGCTGTTCAAGGGCCCGCTGGCCCTCGCTGGCCACAAGGTAATCATGAGCTTCGGTCTGCTCTCGCCGAACAAGGGCCTCGAGACCATCATTCGCGCGCTGCCCACCATTGTAGCGCGGGTGCCGGAGACCGTCTATCTCATCGTCGGCGCAACACACCCGCACCTCATCACCCGCGAAGGCGAAGCCTATCGCCAGAGCCTGGTCAATCTTGCCCGCTCGCTCGGAGTTGCAGACAATCTACGCTTCATCAACCGCTTCGTCGGTGACGACGAACTTGTTGACCTGCTGCAAGCGGCCGATCTCTACGTCACGCCCTATCTCACGGAAGCACAGATCACCTCCGGCACACTGAGCTATGCCGTCGCCCTCGGCAAACCCGTCGTTTCCACTCCGTACTGGCATGCGCGCGAACTGCTCGCTGATGGCGTCGGCGTCCTTTGCCAGTTTGGTGACGACAAGGCTTTTGCACGCGAGATATGCACGCTCCTCGAGGACGATGTCCGCCGCGAAGCAATCGCACGCCGCGCTTACCGCACGGGCGAGCCCTCACGCTGGCGAAAGGTTGCGAAGTCGATCGTCGGACTCGCAGCAGCCGGTCGCATCGAACATCAGCGGCGGCGCGAACAGCGCTTCCGCGCGCTCGCCCTGCCACGCCTCGACGGCCTGCTGCAGATGGCTGACGACTGCGGCGTCACCCAGCATTCGCAGTTCGGCGTGCCGGATCGCCGGCATGGCTACTGCACCGACGACAACGCGCGCGCGTTGATGCTTCTGGCGCGTCTCTCTGCCGAGACCCAGCTTGATGCTGCGGCGGGCAAGCTGCTCGTATCCACCTCTGCATTTCTCGCACACGCATGGATTCCCGAGAGCGGCCGCTTCCGCAACTTCATGAGCTTCGACCGCCGCTGGCTTGACGATGGTGGCTCGGACGACTGTTGCGCCCGCGCGCTTGAGGCGCTGTGCGTCACAGCGGCCAGCGCTGAACCCGAAGGCATCCGTAACTGGGCCACCGCTCTTGCGCACCAGGTGCTGGCGCATACGGGCGAATGGGCGTCACTGCGCGCGCAGGCGTTGATCATTCGCGCACTGGCCAAGGCCAGCGGCTCCCTCGTTTCCGCGCACGAAGCTCGGGAGCGCATGCGCGCGCCGGCTGAAAAACTCTTTGCCGCGGCGGCTTCCGGGCGCAACGACAACCATCAGTGGTTCGAGCCGTCGCTGTCCTACGACAACGCGCACCTGCCGGGAGCGCTGATCCGTGCTGGCGATATCCTCCAGGAACCCGACATGATCAGCGTCGGCCTCGACATGCTCGATCGCCTTATGCAGATTCAGACCGCTCCGGACGGCTGCTTCGCACCTGTCGCGACCAGCGGCTTCGATCCGGGTGCCGACCACGCAATGTTCGACCAGCAGCCGATCGAGGCGCTCGCCACCATCGATGCCTGCCTCGCAGCCTGGCAAGCCACCGGCGACAGCCGTCACGCCATCCTCGCGCGCCATGTCTTCTGCTGGTTCGGCGGCGACAATGTGCACGCCCTCCCCCTTGCCCGTCCGGAGGACGGGATTTGCCATGACGGCTTGACGGAATCGGGTCTCAACGCGAACCATGGCGCGGAGTCCATCCTCAGCTATCAACTTGCGGCTTCAGCCATCCGCGAGCTAGTGCTTCGGCTACCGGCGAAATCCGCCTAGCTGGGTGATCCATGAAAGACGGCTGCACGCACGTCGAAATGCGCCACCATGACTTGCGGTTGGCGGCGGACCCCTCCCGTGTCGTCCTAAGACCGTTCTCGGTCAGCTCGGAGCCACGCGGCACGCCCTTCGGCGTAATCACCCGCGCAGAACGCATTGCACGCGCTGTCCTGGGAATGACAAGCGACGAAGTGCGAGAACAGCTTGAACGCGTCGACGCCGACTTCTTCGGTCGACATTGGCAGACGCATGCCATTTTCATGGAACGCTTCAATCAGATGCGCCACCTGGTTGGGGACGTCAGCAGGATCGACGACAATACGGCAAAACTGATAGGCGCTTACTTCAGCCACGAATACTCGTATGCTGCTGCCGCGATCATGAACCCGTCCATCGTGCCCCACCCGGACCAGACCGGGTGCGATAACGGATCGGTAAAGTTCGTAATGTCGTTGCGCACCGTCGGCGAGGGGCACATCTCATCGATCGCGTTTCGCGAAGGCGTCGCATCCGACAACGGCCACTTCTCGCTTTGGCCTGAGCCACAATTTGCGCTCGCTGCGGCCGCCGGCCATCATGACGGCGACGGCGGACCTGTCACCGTGCACCGACATGAGTCAGCGCCATTGTCAGGCAATGTCATCTTCCCCGTGACGCGCGCGCAGGCGAACGGTTTGGAAGACCTGCGTCTCGTCCAGTTCACGGAGGAGGACGGCAGCAAACCCTACTACGGCACATACACAGCCTACTCAGGCCGCGAAGTGAGCTGTGAGATGTTGACGACAGAAGACTTCTCGTCGTTTGATCTGACGCCGATGATCGGAGCCGCAGCCGGGAAAAAGGGGCTGGCTCTTTTTCCGCGCCGCATCAACGGTCGGTACGCGGCTATCGGCCGGCTCGATTCAGAGTCCCTGTTCTATCTGGAGAGCGATGACCGCTTCGACTGGAACAATGGCCGCATGATCATGGCGCCCAAGTATCCCTGGGAGTTGGTCCAGCTCGGCAATTGCGGCTCGCCCATCGAACTCGCTGAAGGCTGGCTGCTGTTCACCCACGGCGTCGGCGCCATGCGCCAGTACTCTATCGGCGCCGCGCTGCTCGACAGACACGACCCCTCAAAAGTCCTCGCCCGCTCCGACAAGCCCTTCCTGGCGCCGATAAACGAAACTCGCGAAGGCTATGTGCCGAACGTCGTCTACACTTGCGGCGGCATGAAAGTTGGCAACTCGATCGTGGTCCCCTACGCGATCGCCGACTCGAGCGTGAAGTTCGTCACGATCAAGGCGAAGGACCTCCTGGCAGCACTCGTCTAGAGCCTTTCTGCCTTTGAAGGAATCGGAAGGATTCCCATTCGTATCGAACTCTGATTCAGTTTCCGCTCTGGATCAGGAGGCGGACAGCGATGGGAAGGTACTATTCCATTGATCTTCG
>Ga0163144_10006299_pt1 | contig 26199 bp, 27 predicted proteins | sample OliLak19BULKMAT1_FD_123175 | JGI IMG/M metagenome (GOLD analysis project Ga0163144, IMG submission 123175) | Freshwater microbial mat bacterial communities from Lake Vanda, McMurdo Dry Valleys, Antarctica - Oligotrophic Lake LV.19.BULKMAT1 | ecosystem: Environmental > Aquatic > Freshwater >...
CGACCTCGCGATTATGAGTCGCGCGCTCTAACCAGCTGAGCTACCGAACCGTTCGCCGCGTCAGCGAAGGCGCCTGATACACATTGGGGCGGGGCCGTGCAAGCGCCCTATCCGGCCGCCCGGCCCGCCAATTCCGCGACATGCCCGGCAATCGACAGGGACGAGGTCAGCCCCGGGCTTTCGATGCCGAGGAGGTTGATCAGCCCGGCGCTGCCATGGGTTTCCGGCCCCTCGATGCGGAAATCGCCCGAAGGGGCGCCCTCGGCCACCAGTTTGGGGCGCACGCCGGCGTAATCGGGGCTGAGCCGCTCGAGGGTCAGGCCCGGCCAGAAACGGGTGACTTCGGCATGGAACCGCTTCGCCCGGGCCGGGTCGACGCGGTAATCGAAGGGGGGCCTCGCGTCATCCGGGAGCCATTCGGCGTCCGGGCCGAGCTTGCCCCGGCCGGCAAGGTCGATGGTCAGGTGGAGGCCGAGGCTGGACGTGGTCGGCATCGGGTAGATCAGCCGCGAGAAGGGCGTGTGGCCCTGGATGCTGAAATAACTGCCCTTTACATAATGGGGGGCGGGCAGGCCGGCGGTGTGCGGGCCTTCTATGGCGGTGGCCAGCGTGATGGCATGGTGGCCGCCGGCATTGATGACGGTGCGGGCGCGGATGGTGGCGGGCGAGGCGCCGCCGGTCTCGAGGCGGACATGGCCGGTCTCGACCGCGCCGGAGAGGAGCGGCGTGCCGAAGGCGATGGAGCCGCCGGCATCCTCAAGCTCGCCCTGCAGGGCAAGGAAATAGGCGTGGCTGTCAAAGATGCCGGAGACCGGCGAGACGATCGCGCCGCTGACATTCGCGCTGAGGGCAGGCTCGATCCGGCGCACGGCGGCGCCGTCAATCAGGCTGAGCTGCTCGACGCCATTGGCTTCGGCGCGGCCGAGGATCTTCTGCAATTCGCCCGCCTCGGCATCGCCCACCGCGACCACGAACTTGCCGCAGCGCTTCACGGTCACGCCGTGCGCATCGAGATAGGCATACAGCATCCGGCGGCCGTTCACGCAGTGGCGGGCCTTGAGGCTGCCGGCTGCGTAGTAGAGCCCGGCATGGATCACTTCGGAATTGCGCGAGGAGGTGTGCATGGCGATCTGGTCTTCGGCTTCGAGCACGATGACCTCTCGCCCCGCCTGGGCGAGAGCGCGGGCCGAGGCGAGTCCGATCACGCCCGCGCCGATTACGACCACATCTGCCTCGAAACTGTCCGCCATGCCTTGCCCGTTGCTGCTCAGTACAAGCCCCCGCTCGCCGGGGACGCCCAAAAGGTCTATTATCAGCTGTAATGGTTAGAAGCAGCCTGATTCTCGCGGCGCTTGTTGTCTCAGGGGCGCTGAGCGCGTTCGCGGATGTCGCGGGCGCCAATGCCGCGTTCAGGGCGGGGCAATACGACCTTGCACTGCAGGAAGCGGCCGGGGAACGGTCTGCCGATGCGCATGCCCTGCGGGCGCGGGCAATCCTTGCAAAAGTCATGTGCTCCGGCCGCGAGCCGGACCTCGCCGCTCTCGAGCAGGCGCTGGCTGCTGCCGAAGCGGCGCTGAAGCTGGATGCGGGCCATGCGGAAGGCCGGCTCCAGAAGGCGATTACCCTGTCGCTGCTGACCCGGTCGATGGACCTCTCGGAGGCTAACGATTCCGGGTATGGCCCGAAAGCCCGCGCACTGGCGGAGGCCGTTCTGGAGGATGAGCCGGCCAACCATTACGCGTTCGGCTTCCTCGCGGTCTGGCATGTCGAGGTGCACCGGCGCGGCGGCACGCTGGGCGCCGCCGTGATGGGGGCGAGCCTGAAGACGGCGCGCGCAAACTATGCCGAAGCCGTGCGCCTTGCACCGCAGGACGCCGGCCTGCGCTGGCAATGGGCACGCGCGCTGGCGGCGTACGATGCGAAGAAGTATCACGCCGAAATCGAGGCGGAACTGGAAGCGGCGCTGGCGATTGATCCGCAAACGGATCTTGACCGCGTGATGCAGGGCCGGGCGGAGACGCTGCTGGAGGTCGTGGAAACCCGGAAGGCGCGCGAGATCGAGAAGAGTGCGCAGGGGATGCTCTAGCGCCTACTCCGCCGCAACGGCCCGGGCGTGGGCAGCTTCCTCGGACAGCCAGCGTTCGGCTTCCAGCGCGGCCATGCAGCCCATCCCGGCCGCGGTAACGGCCTGGCGGAAGGTCTCGTCGGTCACGTCGCCGGCGGCATAGACGCCGGGGATGGATGTGCGGGTGGAGCCGGGTTCGGTAATCAGGTAGCCGTTCGGCCGCATCGGCAGCTTGCCCACGAAAAGCTCCGTGGACGGCGTATGGCCGATGGCGATGAAGATGCCGTGGACGGGCACGTCGCGCACCGCTCCGGTCTTGACGTTCCGGATACGCGCGGCAGTGACGCCGAGCGGCTGCTCGTCGCCCAGCACGTCGTCGAGCGCGGTGTCCCAGATCACTTCGACCTTCGGATTCTTGAACAGGCGGTCCTGCAGGATCTTCTCGGCGCGGAAATGGTCGCGGCGGTGGACGACGGTGACCTTGGAGGCGAAGTTCGTCAGGAACAGTGCTTCCTCGACGGCCGTGTTGCCGCCGCCGATGACCATCACTTCGCGGCCCCGGTAGAAGAAGCCGTCACACGTGGCGCAGGCGGAAACGCCGAAGCCCTTGAACTTCTGCTCGCTGGGAAGGTCCAGCCACTTGGCCTGGGCGCCGGTGGAGATGATCACGGCGTCGGCGGTATAGGTCGTACCCGTCTCGCCGACAGCCTTGAAGGGGCGGCTGCCGAAATCGACGCTGAGGATGTGATCGCTCGCGACCTTCGCGCCCATCTTCTCGGCGTGTTCCTGCATGCGCACCATCAGGTCCGGCCCGAGGACATGGGCATCGCCCGGCCAGTTCTCGACATCGGTGGTGATGGTCAGCTGGCCGCCCGGCTGCATGCCGGTGACGACCAGCGTTTCGCGCAAGGCGCGCGCCGCATAGACGGCGGCAGTCCAGCCGGCAGGGCCTGAGCCGATGATCAGGATTTCAGCAGGTCTCGTCTCGGCCATCCTGGCCTCCATCGTCGTCGATGCCCCTACATGGGCGCTGGGCGGCAGGGTTAAAGCGCTGCGCGCGGCTTCGCAATGCGGCTATGCGTTCTCGCCGATCACTTCGACCGTGGCATGGCTGGCACCGAAGGCATGGGCGAGGCGTTCCTTGACCGCGCGGCGGACCGCTTCGGCGCCGGCGCCCGGGGCGAGGGTGACTTCCAGCGTGACCAGCGGGCGCGATTCGGTCAGCGCCCAGGCGTGGACGTGGGAGACGTTGGCGACGCCCGGCACATTGGCTTTCAGGTCCTCGATGATGCGCGCCGCCTCGAGACCCTCCGGCGTACCCTCGATCAGGATATGGCCGGCTTCGCGCGCGATTCGGACGCCGCCAAACAGGGCAAGGCCGGCCACGAGGATGGAGAGCAGGGGGTCCGCAATGTACCAGCCCTGCCAGAGGATCAGCACGGCGGCGAGGATGGCGGCGACCGAGCCGAACATGTCGCCCGCCACATGCCAGAGCGCGCCGCGCAGGTTGAGATCCGCGCGGTTGCCGCCGTGCAGGATTGCGAAGGCCATAATGTTGACGACGAGGCCGAGTACGGCGACGCCCAGCATCAGCTCGCCGAGCACCGGCGAAGGAAGCAACAGTCGGTTGACCGCTTCCCAGACGATCCAGAGCGCCAGCAGGATCAGCAGCACGCCATTGGTGAAGGCGGCGAGGACCTTCATGCGGCCGAAGCCGAAGCTGCGGCCGGGATCTGCGGGCCGGGCGGCAAGCTTGTAGCCGAACCAGGCCAGGATCAGCGATCCGGTGTCGGTCAGCATATGGGCGGCGTCCGCCATCAGCGCCAGCGAGCCGGAGACCAGCCCGCCGATGACTTCGGCGATCATGAACCCGCCGGTCAGCAGCGCGGCGAGCACGACGCGGCGGCGGGAATCGGCGCTCGCCATGTCGGCATGGTGCTGGTGGTGGGCGTGGCCCTCATGGTCGTGCGTATGGGCGAGGCCATGCGCATTGGCATGCGCGTGGGCGCTGTCTTCGGGGCAGCAGGAATCTTTATGGTCGTGCATGGGGAGGGGGTGGCGTGTGCGGGGCCCTGCGTCAACCGCCGCGTAATAGCATTACGCCCGGTATATGCTGTAAGGTTCAGGAAAATGCCAGTGGGAGGGACACATGGGCACATTACGCCTGCGGCAACTCGTGATTGCTGCGGAAACATCCGGGGTGGCCGATAAGTTGGCGGATGTTCTGGGGCTCGGGGAGGCGTTCCCGGATCCGGGCGTCGCCGAATTCGGCCTTGTCAACCGCGTCTACGTCATCGGGGACCAGTTCCTGGAAGTCGTCGTGCCGACCGCGCTGACCGCGCCGGCGGGACGCTTCCTGGCGCGGGGCGGGGCAGGCGGCTACATGGCGATCTTCCAGACGGACGACCTCGCCGCCGCCCGCGCGCGGGCCGACGCGCTGAAGATCCGCCGCGTCTGGAACATCGACCTGCCGGACATCTCGGCCAGCCATCTGCATCCGGCCGATGTCGGCGCGGCGATTGTCTCGATCGACGAGGCGCGCCCGGCGGCGAGCTGGCGCTGGGGCGGGCCGGAGTGGGAGGCGCGCAGCGTTCCCGGCAGGCTGACCGGCGCAGTGATCGCCAGCGCGGCGCCGGAGCGGCTGGCGGCCCGCTGGAGCGAGGCGCTGGGCATGGAAGCGAAAGGCGGGGTGATCCAGCTGGCGGACGCCGCGCTCGAATTCCGTCAGGGTACGGAGGAGCGGTTGGCAAAGTTCCTGGTCAGCGTGCCGGACGCCGGCGCGGCGCTGGCGCGCGCGAGGGGCCTTGGGCTGGACGTTGAGGGCAGCGAGGTGCGGATTGGCGGCGTGGGGATTGTGGTTTCGGCCTAGAAAGACCCATAACTCACCTCCCCGTCCCGCCCCCCACATGACCCCTCTCCCCAAGGGAGAGGAAGGGCCCACGTCCGAAAGACGTGGGCGGCGAGGGGCTGTATTGAACCGGCCTAGACGTCCACCTCGGCCTCAAGCGCAAACTCCTCGATGAACTCGCGCCTCGGTTCCACCACGTCGCCCATCAGTTTGGTGAAGAGTTCGTCGGCCTCGTCGGCGTGTTCGACCTTGACCTGCAGCAGGGTGCGGGCGTTGGCGTCGAGGGTGGTCTCCCAGAGCTGGTCGGCGTTCATTTCGCCGAGGCCCTTGTAGCGCTGGACCTTGAGGCCCTTGCGGCCCGATTCGAGCACGGCGTCGAGCAGGCTGGCTGGTCCGTGTACGGCAATTTCGCCGCCCTTTTCCTGGCGCAGGATGGCCGGCCGTTCGTAGATCTCGCGCACGCCCGCCGCGCGCTCGGCAAGGCGGATGGCATCCTGGCTGGCGATCAGCGAGGGGGGCAGTACGGCGGTCTCGTCGACGCCGCGCACGGTGCGTTGCAATACCAGCGCGCCTTCGGCGAAGCGGCCCACCCAGCTGTCCTCGCCCTCTTCGGCGAGACGGTTGAGGCGTATCGCGGTGGTCTTCGCTTCGGGGTCGCCCGCGCTGGAGGCGAGGGCGCCCGAGAGGGCGGCATGCTCGATCAGGTCGGCCGGCGCGCGCAGGGCGAGACGGCGCAGGCTGGCGCGGAAGTTAGCCGCCTGGCGGACGCGGTCGCGCAGGTCCTCGGCGGCAATCTGCGTGCCGTCGGCGAGGATCAGCGTTTCGCCGCTGGTGCCTTCGCTGATGAGGTAGGCTTCGAGCTCGGCATCATCTTTCACATAGCGTTCGGACTTGCCGCGCGTCACCTTGTAGAGCGGCGGCTGCGCGATGTAGAGGAAGCCGCGTTCGATAATCTCGGGCATCTGGCGGTAGAAGAAGGTCAGCAGCAGCGTGCGGATATGCGCGCCGTCCACGTCAGCATCGGTCATGATGATGATCTTGTGGTAGCGCAGCTTGTTGATGTCGAACTCGTCGCGCCCGATGCCGGCGCCGAGCGCCATGATCAGTGTGCCGACCTGATCGGATCCGAGCATCTTGTCGAAGCGCGCGCGCTCCACGTTGAGGATCTTGCCGCGCAGCGGTAGGATTGCCTGGTTGGCGCGCGAGCGGCCCTGCTTGGCGGAGCCGCCGGCCGAGTCACCCTCGACGATGAAGAGCTCGGATTTGGCGGGGTCTTTCTCCTGGCAGTCGGCCAGCTTGCCGGGCAGGGACGTGATGTCGAGCGCGGACTTGCGCCGCGTCAGTTCGCGCGCCTTGCGGGCGGCTTCGCGGGCCGCCGCGGCCTCGACGATCTTCTCCATGATCTGGACGGCTTTTTTCGGGTTCTCCTCGAACCACTCGCCGAGCTTTTCGCCGATCAGGCTCTCGACCACCGGGCGGACCTCGGAGGAGACGAGCTTGTCTTTCGTCTGCGATGAGAACTTCGGGTCCGGAACCTTGACCGACAGTACGCAGGTCAGGCCTTCGCGCGCGTCGTCGCCGGATATTTCGACCTTCGACTTTTTCGCGATGCCGGTCTCGTTGGCGTATTTGTTGATGATCCGCGTCAGCGCGCCGCGGAAGCCCGCAAGGTGCGTGCCGCCGTCGCGCTGCGGGATGTTGTTGGTGAAGCAGAGCACGGACTCGTGGTAGCTGTCGGTCCATTCCAGGGCCGCTTCGACGGTGATGCCGTCCTTGTCGCCGATGACATAGATCGGCTCGCCGATCAGCGAGGATTTCTGGCGGTCGATGTGCTGAACAAACGCCTTCACGCCGCCTTCGTATTCCAGCGTGATCTCGAACGGCTCGGCGCCGCGCTCGTCGCGGAAGATGATTTTCACGCCGGAGTTCAGGAAGGCGAGTTCGCGCAGGCGGTGTTCCAGCGTCTTGCGGTCATAGTCGGTCATCGTGAAGGTCGACGGCGAGGCGAAGAAGCGCACGGCCGTGCCGGTGTAGGGCTTGCCATTCTCGCGCTTCGGCGAGGAGCCGCGCTTCACCAGCGGCGCCTCGACGCGGCCGCCTTCGACGAAGCGTACATAATGCTCGTAGCCTTCGCGGTGGATCGTGAGGTCCAGCCAGTCGGAAAGCGCGTTGACGACAGAGACGCCCACGCCGTGCAGGCCGCCGGAGACCTTGTAGGAGTTCTGGTCGAATTTCCCGCCGGCGTGCAGCTGGGTCATGATCACTTCGGCGGCCGAAACGCCTTCGCCCGCGTGCAGGCCAACCGGAATGCCCCGGCCGTTATCGGTGATCTCGGCGGATCCATCGGGGAACAGCGTGACGGTCACACGGTCGGCATGGCCGGCGAGCGCCTCGTCGATCGCGTTGTCGACGACTTCGTAGATCATGTGGTGCAGGCCTGAGCCGTCATCGGTGTCGCCGATGTACATGCCCGGGCGTTTGCGCACCGCGTCGAGCCCTTTCAGGACCTTGATAGAATCCGCGCCATACTCGCCTTCGCCTGCCTCTTCGGGGGCCTCGGGGACCGTGTCTTCCGCCATGGGAAATTCTTTCTCGGATGATTCTCAGAATTGTCTTGAAATATACGGGATTTACGCCCCCTTGGAAACGTCCCGGGGGCGTATTTCGCAGTGCCGAAACGAATATAAAAACGCTATTCAGAACAGGGTGTTCCGGCGCATTTTTCAGCGAGTTTGCAAACCTGTCAGTCGCGCCCGCCGGAGGGGCCGCGTTTGGCTGGTTTCGGGCCCGATTTAAAGCCGCTCTTGAGACCTGTTTTGGGCCCTTTGGACGTGCTCGGCTTTCCCTTGAAACTGCCCTTCGAGCGCGGGGCGCCCGGGCTGGTCTTGGCGGCGTACTTCGCGCTGGGCTTGGAGCGGGGCTTGCCGCCCTTGGCCCGGTCGTCCTGGACATATTCGGACGGGGCAAACGCGCGCGGCGCGGGGGCTTCGTCGAAGCTGCGCTCACGCTGCGGACGTTCCGGGCGCTCGGCCGGCGGACGTTCCTTGCGGTAAGCCGGGCGGGGGGCGTCGTCGCGGCTGCGCTCGCGGCGCGGCTCGCTGCGGGCCTCGGAGGGCGAAAACGGTTCCGGCTCCGGCACGCCGTCCAGCGGGAAGGCCTGCAGGCTGCCTTCGAGGCGGCCGGATTCGCCGGTCTTCTCGAACAGGCGCATCGCGCCCTGCGGGGTCAGCTCGACATGTGTGTTGCCGGCATTGATCCGGATCTGCCCAATATCGTCGCGCTCCAGACCGCCGGCCTTGCAGAGCATCGGCAGCAGCCATTTCGGGTCAGCGTTCTTCTTGCGGCCAACGTTGATCGCAATCCAGATCGCGCCGGGAAGGTCTGCGCGTTCGGTGCGGGCGCGCTTCTCGCGCGGCGGGCGGTCCTCGCGGGCGGGCCGGTCCTCGCGGGTCGTCCAATCTTCGCGCGGGGCGCGTTCGGTACGGTCCGGGCGAATGCGTTCCGGACGGTCGCGCAGGGAGCGCTCAGGGCGTTCCCAGTCGCGCTCCGTCTTGCCCTTGCGGTCGCTGGCGCGGTCATCGACATCGCGCAGCTCTTCCGGCGCCGAGCGGCCTTCGCCCTTGGCACGCACGAATGCGGCGGCAACGGCGGCGGCGCCGTGCTGGGCGAGAAGTTGCTCGACGAGCTGTTTCTCATGCGCGTTTGACGGCTCGCTGATGGCGGCGTCGGACAGGAGGCGGGCGTCGTCCTGGCGGGCGATCTCGTCGGCCGAAGGCGGCTTGCCCCAGGTCGCTGAAATCTTGGCATCGCCGAGCAGGCGCTCGACGCGGCGGCGGGCTTTGGGGGCGACCAGCAGCGCGCTGACGCCCTTGCGGCCGGCGCGGCCCGTGCGGCCCGAACGGTGGAGCAGGGTGGCGGGATCACGCGGCAGGTCCGCATGGATCACGAGGCCGAGATTCTGCAGGTCGAGGCCGCGGGCGGCAACGTCCGTCGCGATACAGACGCGGGCGCGGCCATCGCGCAGGGCCTGCAGCGCGTTGGAGCGTTCCTTCTGGCTGAGCTCACCGGACAGGGCGACGACCGGGAAGCCCCGGTTGCCCATGCGGCTCATCAGCTTGTTCACGGCGGCGCGGGTGGAGCAGAAGACGAGCGCGCTTTCGGAATCCGAATGGCGCACGATGTTGACGATGGCGTTCTCTTCATCGCCCGGCGCGACGAGAAGCGCCTTATACTCGATGTCGACGTGCTGGCTCTTCTCGGCGTCCGTGGTGACGCGTGCGGCGTTCTTCTGGTAGCGCGCGGCAAGCGCGGCGATACCTTTCGGCACGGTGGCCGAGAACATCAGTGTACGGCGCTCTTCGGGTGTTCCTTCGAGGATCAGCTCGAGCTCTTCGCGGAAGCCCATGTCGAGCATCTCGTCAGCCTCGTCCAGCACCACGACGCGCACGCCGCCGGTGACCAGCGAGCCGCGCTTGATATGGTCCGCCAGGCGGCCGGGCGTGCCGATGACGATATGCGCGCCGCGTTCGAGGGCGCGGCGTTCGTCGCGCATGTCCATGCCGCCCACGCAGGTGGCAAGGCGGGCGCCGGCGATGCCGTACAGCCAGGCGAGTTCGCGGGCGACCTGAATGGCGAGTTCGCGCGTCGGCGCCACGATCAGCGCAAGGGGTGAGGAAGCGGGGGCGAGCGTGTCTTCGCCTGACAGGAGCGCATCTGCCATGGCAAGGCCAAAGGCGACGGTCTTGCCGGAGCCGGTCTGGGCGGAGACGAGGAGGTCCTTGTCGGACAGGTGCGGCACCAGGACGGCGGACTGAACCTGTGTGAGATCGGTATATCCGCGTGCGGAGAGTGCGCCGGCGAGTGCGGCGGGGAGCATGTCGGGGAGAGTCATAAAACGGCTTTCGGGCGATAAGGGGGCCTATTGGCACGTTTGGAGCCGTGCGGCTATGGCCAACCTGCCGTTGCGCACGGCCTCGCGGGCCTGGAACTAGGGAATTATCCCTAGATGAGACGCTCGCCGGGATGTGTAAGCAAAGGCGCATGAACCCGCACTGGATCTCCTACGCCGCGCGCGCGGTGCCCCGCTACACGAGTTATCCGACCGCGGCAGACTTCGGCAACGCCGTCGGCGAGGCTGAAGCCGTCGCCTAAGCGGCGGGCGCGGCGCCCGGCGCGCCGCTCTCCGTTTACCTTCACATCCCCTTCTGCGAGACGCTTTGCTGGTATTGCGGCTGCGCCACCAGCGTGCCGAACGGCTATCGCCGCGTCGGTGAGTATGCGGCGCGCCTGAAGGCCGAAATCGATGTCTGGGCCCGCGTGCTCGGCCCGCATGGTGGCATCGGCCACCTTCATTTCGGCGGAGGCTCGCCCAACGTGCTGCAGGCGGACGATTTTGCCGCACTCGTCCAGGCACTCCGGGACTGCATCGGCATACGGCCCGGCGCCGAAATCGCGGTCGAGCTCGATCCGCGCACGATGCATGTGGGGCAGGTCGAGGCTTTCGCTGCAGCCGGCGTGACGCGGGCGAGCCCTGATGTGCAGACGCTGGCTCCGGTGGTGCAGACCGCGGTCAACCGCATCCAGCCACCGGACATGGTGGCGGGCCTCGTCGCATCTTTGAAATCGGCAGGCGTCGCCGCGATCAACATGGACCTGATGTACGGACTGCCGCACCAGACCACGGACGATGTGGTCGCGGCGGCGCAGTTCGCGGCGGAGCAGGGCGCGGCGCGGATATCCGTGTTCGGATATGCTCACCTACCCTGGTTTGCGAAACACCAGAAGGCCCTCGACGAGGCCGCTCTGCCGGATCTGATCGAACGGCTGGAGCAGGCTGCGGCAGCGGCGGGCATGCTCTGCGCGGCGGGCTATCTCCCCATCGGCCTCGATCACTACGCGCGCGCCGATGACGCGCTGGCGATCGCCTTCCGGGAGGGCCGCCTGCGCCGGAACTTCCAAGGGTACACGGACGATCCCTGCGAAACGCTGATCGGCATGGGCGCAACCTCCATTTCGCAGTTCCGTGAGGGCTTCGTGCAGAACCTCAAGGACCGCAAGGCCTGGGGCGAGGCGATTGCCGCGGGCCGCCCCTGCCGGCCGAGCGCGGCATCGCGCTGACGGCGGATGACCGCCTGCGCGCCCGTGCCATCGAACGGCTGATGTGCGAACTGAGCGTGGATGTCGATGACGTGTGCCGCGAATTGGGCGCCCCAGCGGGCAGCCTAGACGGCGCGCTGGGGCGCCCGGGCCCTTCAACCCGCCGGCCTTAGCAAGGTCAGCGGCGCGCGCGTCACCGTGCCGGACAAGGCGCGCCTCTTCCTGCGCACCGCCGCACAATGCTTCGACGCGCACCCCCCCCCCGCCGCGCCGCTGCAGCGGCATGCGAAAGCGGTCTAGCCCTTCAACGCCCTCGCGTGGTGCGCGATATGTTCGTCCATGAAGGTCGCGATGAAATAGTAATCGTGCCCGTAGCCTTCGCGCAGGCGGTAATCGAGGCGCTGGCCGTCCTTCTCGCAGGCCTTGATGAAAATCTCTGGTCTGAGCTGCGTTTCGAGGAAACTGTCCGCCGTGCCGGTATCGACGAGGATCAGCGCTTTCGACGCGCCCTCCTTCACGAGCTCGGTGGCGTCATACTGTTCCCAGGCAATCGAGGGCGGGCCGAGATAGGCGGTGAACGCCTTCTCGCCCCAGGGCACGCGGGCAGGGGAGGTGACCGGCGAGAAGGCCGAGCAGGATTTGTACGTGTCCGGATGTTTGAGGTGAAGCGAGATCGCGCCGTGCCCGCCCATCGAATGGCCGAGAATGCCCTGGCGCGCCATGTCCGCCGGAAAGTTCGCAGCGATCAGGCCGGGCAGTTCATCGGTGATGTACTGGTCCATCTTGTAGTGCTTGTCCCACGGCGCCTGCGTGGCGGTGAGATAGAAGCCCGCGCCTTGCCCCAGGTCATACGCGTCATCGTTGGGCACATCCTCGCCACGCGGGCTCGTGTCCGGCGCGATGATCATCACGCCGTGCCGCGCGGCGTGTTCCTGGACGCCGGACTTCTCCATCATGTTCGCCCATGTACAGGTCAGCCCGGACAGATACCACAGCACCGTCACCGGTCCGTGCGCGGCCTGAGGTGGCGTATAGACGGCAAACCGCATCGTGCAGCCCAGCACCGCGCTATCATGATCGTGCACGGACAATGTGCCGCCAAAGGATTTCCAGGAGGAGACAGGGGTAAGGGTCATGGCAATGGATCCGGAAGGTTGGAAAGGTCAACAAGCTCAAGCTGTGAAAGGCCTGCTGCCAGTTTTCCAAGGAGTTTCTTGTCGGCTGTTACAAACGGGATCCGCTCGCGCTCGGCGAGCGCCGCGTATAGACAATCATCGACGGGGTGGGAAAACTGGAGGGCTATTTCGAGCGCTCTGGGGGCCAGCACATCCGACGCGACATGCTCAACGATGCGGCTCATTTCGCCGAGCGCCATCTGCGCGTCTCCCGGCGTCAGGCTGCCAAGCCTCACGCTCTTCCACAGGCCATTGGCCGTTTCAGCGACGATGATGTCCGGGGCCTGCAACAGATAGCGCAGGGTGATTGCTTCGGCTGCGCTGGTTAGCGGTTCTTTGAAAGCCAGTTTCAACATCACGCTGGCGTCAACCACGACCCGGTCAGTCATGCGGGGTTGGATTTCCAAAATCAGAATCGCGATCTTCGCGAACCCATTCCGTGGAGTCGTAATTGAATGCCGGCGAAGCTTCCCTCAATCGGCTTAGTGCCGCGAGGGCTTCATCCTTGCCCGGCTTGACTTCGCGCTCGATCACTTCGCGCAAAAGCTGCTCCAACGACTTTTTCTCGTTCGCCGCGCGCGCCTTGAGGCGGGCGACGACGTCATCGGGAAGGTTGCGGACGAGAACTTGAGCCATAGAGCAGTGATAGCATTATGCTATCACTTTATCGAGCCGGCTTCGCCCTCGGAAAGGACACCGCAAATCCGCCGTCGGCATAGCCTTCATCCGGCGCGTTATACGCCGTGTCCGCTTCGATATAGAAGCCAAGCACCGGCCAGCGCGCCTCCACGTCCGTCTTGAGCTCCGCCGTCAACCCGCGCTCCAAGTGCGCCACCAGCGCCTTCGACCATTCTGCCAGCGAGGCCACCCGGTTGCCGCCGTCGACCGCCCGGTCGATCACCCAGCGGATGGCGGGCGAGGCCACGGGGGAAAGGTCCACCGGTTCCTCGCCGCGCGAGCTCATTCCGGCAGGACGGCAATGCACTCGATCTCGAGCGCCGCATTAAAGCCCAGCCCGTTCACGCCCACGGTCGAGCGCGCCGGTTTCGGGTCCGGCACAGCGGCGGCATAGGCCGCGTTCATCTCACCATAGTGCGCCATGTCGCCGAGAAAGACCGTGCATTTCACGAGGTCCGAGAGGTCCGCGCCATACGCCGCCAGCGTGCGTTCATAGTTTCGGAAAATCTGCGTCGTCTCCGGTCCTGTCCCGCCGGGCACGAGCACGTTGGTGACCGGATCAATGCCGAACTCGCCGGATAGGTAGAGCGTATGCGCCAGGCGCACGGCGCGCGAGAAGGGCAGGGTCTGCCCGCTGATCGGCTGTCCGGTATTGTGTGAAACCTCCGGCGTAAGCGCCGCCTCGTCCACATCGACCGAGACGCACGCGGAGAGGAGGAGGGCTGCGGCGAGCGCGGCCGAAGAAGTGACGCGTATCATGTAGCAAGTCTCGTCAATTCAGCGCCCGCCCAGGTGTTAGACGCCCGGTTGCGATAGACCGTGTGCGCAAAGATCGGCTCTCCCGAAGCTTCGCTGGCATGCTGTCCGTGAAACCCGATCAGCTCGAAGCCGAGATCATCGAGGCCCCGGTGCACATCATTCAACAGCGCCTGCCCTTCATACAGCGGCACAAACGTCATCTCGATCAGGATAACTGCCGCGCGCTCGAGCACGGCGCGTCCACCTTGCAGAATATCAGCCTCGGCGCCTTGCGCGTCGATCTTGACGAGAGCGCTATCGACGGGGGCGATCAGATCGGCCAGCCGCCAGACAGGCACCTCGATGGTCTTGGCGAGTTTCACTTGCGGGTATTCCTCCAGGCACCGCTGCGTGACCGACAGGATGGAGGAGGCCGCGTCGGCTTCGGAGACGCGAAACGCAACCTGGCCGGGCTGTGCACGATTACCGACCGCCTCCGGATGGACGTCGAAGCCCAGCTTGCGAAGCGCTGGCGCATGGGCCGGCAGCGGCTCGATCGAGATATTTCGGGGAATGTTCAGGGTGCGGACGAGATACTGGGCGAAGGGCCCATCATTGGCGCCGATGTCGATGAGCGCAGGAAACCGGTGGCGCGTGTTCAGCCATGAAACGTCGGCAATAGGAAGCATTTGGCAATTCCGTCGAAGCGGCAACCGGGAAACGGCATGGCCTGGTGCGATTGTCACACCCGGCCATGCCGTAGAGGCAACGCTGTCCGCCTAGGCGCGGTGCAAAGCGCAGAGCTTGTTGCCGTCCGGATCGCGCAGGTAGGCGAGGTAGAGCGCGCTGGCGCCTTCGCCGCGCCAGCCCGGCGGGTCTTCGATAGCCTTGCCGCCGGCCGCGACGCCGGCTGCATGCCAGGCATCTGCCTGCGCGGTGGAGGCCATCGCGAGACCGATGGTCATGCCATTGCCGCTGGTGGCGGGCGCCCCGTCAATAGGCGGCGTGACAAGGAAGATGCCGCCCTTGTGCATATAGACGAGGCGGCCCTTCGGGTCCTTGATCCCCGGCTTTCCGCCCACCGACGAAAACAGGGCATCATAGAACGCCTTGGACGTTGCGATGTCGTTCGAGCCGACCATCATGTGACTGTACATAGGTAGTTCCTCGGGTTGTTGTTGATCAGAAATCAGGGTGCAGGCGGCCGCGAGCCATGGTCGGCCAAGGCCGCCACCGCAGGGCCGTAGTCTTCGGGCGCGGGAAAGCCTTCATAGCTGAATTTCGCGCCGGTCAGGGCGTAGGGCAGGCGCTCGCGCGTCATCGTCTCGATGATCGGGCGGGCCCAGTTGCCGACGTCCAGCATGCCGGGCCGGAAGTTCACGAACGGCAGTCCGGGCATCCGCGTGAACAGCCAGTTCTTGCAATGCGGGCAGAACATCTGCCGGGTTTCCGCGTGCAAGCCGCCGGGCACCGGCTCGCCATCGGTCACCTCGAAGCCATCCGCCGGGAGCAACAGCGACAGCGAATACGGCCCGCTCGTCAGTTTCTGGCAACCGGGACAATGATACGCCATCGACACCAACGGCGCCTTGGTGACACGCATCTTCACCTGCTCGCACAGGCAGCTGGCACTCCAGGGGAGGCGCCACGCGTCCATCAGTACACCACCACGCTGCGAATGCTCTTGCCCTCATGCATCAGGTCGAACGCGTCGTTGATCTTGTCCAGTGTCATTACGTGCGTGATCATCGGGTCGATCTCGATCTTGCCGTTCATATACCAGTCGACGATCTTCGGCACATCCGTGCGCCCCTTGGCGCCGCCGAAGGCCGTGCCGCGCCAGTTGCGCCCGGTGACCAGCTGGAACGGCCGCGTCGCGATTTCCTTGCCGGATTCGGCCACGCCGATGATCACGCTCGTGCCCCAGCCGCGATGGCAGCATTCCAGCGCCTGGCGCATCACAGTCGTATTGCCCGTGCAATCGAAGGAATAATCCGCCCCGCCGCCCGTCAGCTCCACGATATGCGCGACAATGTCCTTCACATCTTTCGGATTGACGAAATGCGTCATCCCGAACTTCGCGCCCCATTCCTCCTTGGACGGATTGATATCGACGCCAACGATCATGTCCGCCCCCGCCATCCGCGCGCCCTGGATCACGTTGAGACCAATGCCGCCAAGGCCGAACACGACTACATTCTCGCCGACCTGAACCTTCGCAGTATTCACCACGGCGCCGACGCCGGTCGTCACGCCGCAGCCGATGTAGCAGGCCTTTTCGAACGGCGCGTCGGCGCGGATTTTCGCCACCGCGATCTCCGGCAACACGGTGAAGTTCGAGAAGGTCGAGCAGCCCATATAGTGATAAACCGTCTGGCCCTTGTAGCTGAAGCGGCTCGTGCCGTCCGGCATCAGGCCCTTGCCTTGCGTGGCGCGAATGGCCGTACACAGATTGGTCTTGCCGGAGAGGCAGCTTTTGCACTGGCGGCATTCCGGCGTGTAGAGCGGGATCACGTGATCGCCCGGCCTTACGCTGGTGACGCCTGCGCCGACCTCGCGCACGATACCGGCGCCCTCATGCCCCAGCACGCTCGGGAAGATGCCTTCGGAGTCGGCCCCGTCCAGCGTATAGGCATCCGTATGGCAGATGCCCGTTGCCATGATTTCCACAAGTACTTCGCCGGCCTTCGGACCTTCGAGGTCAAGCTCGACGATCTCGAGCGGTTTCTTGGCCTCGAAGGCAACGGCGGCGCGTGTTTTCATGGGGATACTCCTCGTTTGCCGCCCTACCTAGAGCGATGCGCCGCGAGAATCCACCTCAGGCGACGGCGGTGGCTTCCAGTTCGATCATCACCTCCGGGTCAAACAGGCGCGCCACGCCGATCAGCGTGCAGGCGGTCTCGGTGCCGTCGGCCTTGATCGCGCCGGTCGCGTCCCCGGCAATCGCAATGAAACCGTCCACGTCCGTCACGACGATGTTCAGCCGCACCATGTTCGAAGGCGCCATGCCGGCCTCCTTCAGCGCGTCTTTCACGTTCGCCCAGGCCGTCTTGAACTGCGCGCCGAGGTCGCCGGCATGTAGCGTCATTCCATCGGCTGCGGTGGACGTCTTGCCGGAGAGATAGAGCGCACGCGTCCGGCAGGTGACTTCCACGCCGTGATGCAGGTTGAAGTGCCGCAGCCAGGGCGTCGGATGGATGGTGCGTGTTTTCATGATGTGCGGTCCTCCCATTGGCCGGACGCTGTCAGTCGCGGATGGCCCGCGCAAACGCTTCGCTTGACGGTAGTTAGATTTCAAACAATATGGTTTGATGTCAAATCAAATGGAGAAGAATGTGATGACCTCCCGGCGCGGAATATTGAAACTCATCGGTGGCGGCGTTGTCCTCGCCGCCGGAAGCGCGGGCACCTTCGTTACCCTGAACCAGCCCAGCCGCGCCGCCCGTGAAGCCTGGCGCACGGCAGGGCAGGAAACCGAGTTTCGCCGCCGCTTCCTCTCCTACGCACTGCTGGCCCCAAACCCTCACAACCTCCAGCCCTGGCTGGTCCAGCTTGAGGGCGACGATGCGCTGACGCTCTATGTCGATCTCGACCGGCGCCTCCCGGCCACCGATCCCTTCGACCGCCAGATCGTGATCGGCTGCGGTGCCTTCCTGGAGCTGCTCGTGCTCGCCGCGGCGCAAGAAGGCTACGCCGCCGAAGTTCAATCCTTCCCGGAGGGCGAGGACATGGCAACGCTTGATGCCCGCCCCGTCGCCCATGTCCGGTTTACCGCTTTACAAAAAAAGCCCGATCCGCTCTTCGCACACGTCCTTGCGCGCCGCTCGAACAAGGAAGCCTACCGGCCCGAAGACGTGCCCGAAGATGCCCTCCGCAGTCTGATCGATGAAGGGGCGCGCTTTGGCCAGATGTCCGGCGGTACGGGCAACACACCGCTTGCCGCCCAGCTGCGCGACCTCACCTGGCGCGCCCACCAGATGGAAGTGCTGACACCCCATACCTACGAGGAAAGCGTGGACCTGATGCGGATCGGCGCCGCAGAAGTGAAGGCCAATCCGGACGGTATCGAGCTTGAAGGCCCGCTGATGGGCCTCGGCAAGGCGATCGGATTGATCTCGCGCGAGACGCTGGCGGATCCGTCCTCGGAAGGTTTTCGACAGGGCCTCGCCATGTATGAAGCCATGGCGATGTCCGCGCGCGGCTTTGTCTGGATCGCGAATGACAACCAGCGCCGCGCTGACCAGATTGACGCCGGTCGCGCCTGGGTCCGGATGAACCTTCGGGCAACCGCACGCGGCCTCGGCCTGCATCCGTGGAGCCAGTCGCTTCAGGAGTATCCCGAGATGGCGCCGCTCTATGCTGAAGTGCATGGCTTGATCGGCGGCGACAAACGGTTGCAGATGCTGGGGCGCACCGGCTTCGGGCCAAATGTCGGCCCAACCCCCCGGCGCGGCCTTGAAGCCCACCTCATGAGTTGACCCTGATGCCCTCAAGACCGGCCCGATCCGTTACGCCAGCCGATGTCGACGCCCTCTATTTCCAGCTGTTCAACGAGATCGGGATCATCGCGCAGCTATCCACCAGCCGCTTCCAGCGGGTCATGCCCCACGGCCTGACAGTCGCCCAGTTCAGCCTGCTCAATCATTGCGTCCGCCTCGGCGATGGCTGGACGCCTGCGCGCCTCGCCGCCGCCTTCCAGGTCACCAAGGGCACGATGACTAACACGTTGCAAAAGCTGGAAGCCAAGGGTTTCATCCAAGTCGATCCCGATCCGGACGATGCGCGGTCAAAGAGGGTCTTCCTGACTCCATCAGGCCGCTCGGCCCACAAGGCGGCGCTGAAAGCCCTTGTGCCGGAGCTTGCTCAACTGCCGGCAGGTTTTCCGCCGGCGCTCGCCGCCGAAATTCTCCCGGCGCTGGAACGGCTGCGGATCTGGCTCGACACGAACCGCTGAACCTCCCATCATCGGCGCGTCAGGGGAGGGATGCATGAAGTGGGTTCTGTGGGGTCTCGGCGGGCTCGTCATCGCGTTCTGGGCGAGCTGGTCCTGGGCCGGGCGCGACCTCAGGCCGCTGGACCAGATCGAACGGGCGCGCGCACCTGGCCAGTTTGCCGAGTTGCCGGGCGCGAAGATCCACTACCGGCTGACCGGCACCGAAGGCGCGCCGCTGATCGTGATGGTGCACGGTTTCTCAACGCCGGGGTTCATCTTTGACCAGAACGCCGAGGCGCTGCGTACCGCCGGTTTCCGCGTGCTGCAGTTCGATCATCTGGGACGCGGCTGGTCCGACCGGCCTGCAAACCGGTACGATACGGACTTCTACGACTGGGAGCTGCTTGCCCTTCTCGACGCCTTGAAAATCGCCGAGCCCGCGGGCTTCGTCGGCCTGTCGATGGGCGGGCCGATCGTCGCCGAATTTGCCGTGCGCCATCCTGAGCGGGTCGCCCGGGTATTCCTGTTTGTTCCTGCCGGGCTCGATGTAACGGGTACGGATGGATTGCAGGCCTCGCTGATCCGCACGCCGGTGATCGGGGATTGGCTCTGGCGCATGGTGGCCATGAATGCGATCGCCGGAGATCCGCAATACGAAGAAACCGGCCTCGCGCCGGAGGACCGGCTTCAGGGTGATGTCCGTGAACAGATGAGATACAAGGGCTATGGCCGCGCGCTGCTGTCGACCTTCCGACACTTCCCGATGCGCGGCCGGGAAAACACCTATGCCGCGCTGGCCGCCACGGGCATTCCGGTCGCTGCGGTTTTCGGTACGAATGATCCAACCGTCCTGATCGCCAGCGCCAACCAGATGAAAGGCGTGATGCCCGATGCCGCCATCCATGTCCTTGAGGGCGCCGATCACGGCCTGAACTACAAGCGCCACGAGGAGGTGAACCCCCTCCTTACAGGCTGGTTTGAACAGGAAAGTGCCTGGTTCGGCGACGAGCCGGAGCCTGAAATCCAATCGATCATGGACGCCGGCGACGAGGAAATCATCGATCCGGCCCTGATCGATTCTATGGCTCTACCACCGCCGAGCATGATTCCACGCGAACCCTCTGGGCCCGAGTGCCGAATGTCTCGAATAGGTACGCGTCGGTGCCCGTAAGCCATGCCTGACCGTTGATTGCGGCGAGCTCGCCGAACAGCGCGGTGCGCCGTTCCGGATCGAGGTGCGCCGCCGCCTCGTCCAGAAGCAGCAATGGGGCAGGGCCTTCTCCGTTCACGGACAAAGACCCTGCCGACGCCAGGACCAGACCGATGAGCAGCGCCTTCTGCTGGCCGGTAGATGCCTCGCCCGCCGGCGCGCCCGAGGGCCGGTGGATCACGCCGAGGTCGGACCGGTGCGGCCCGCTGAGCGTCCGGCCTGCGCCGATGTCACGCCGCCGTCCGCCCCTGTAAGCGTCCACCAGCAAGTCGAAGATCGCCCGGAAGTCCTCGCCTTGCAGCGCGGCAGCTTCGGCCTCGCCTTCGAGAGAGAGATCTGCTTTCGGAAAATGCCCTTCGGGCCTCGCATCAATCGCCGCCTGCAATTCCGCCAGCACCAGGGCGCGGTTCACTGCGATCTCGGCGCCCGCTTCGGCCAGCCGCGCCTCGATCGCGTCCGCCCAGGCGGGATCGACATGCCCGCGCTCCAGCAGCGCATTGCGCTCGGCCAATGCCTTTTCGTAGCGTGTCGACGCGCCGCCGTGCGAGGGCTGGTGCGCCATCACCAGCCGGTCGAAGAAGCGCCGGCGCTCCGATGCGCCGCCGCGAAACACGCCGTCCATCGCCGGGGTCAGCCAGATCAGGCGCATCCTCTCGGCGAGGTCGCCCGGGCTGGCAGGTGCGCCGTCGATGCGGACAGAGCGTTTCGAGGGACCCGCCACTTCCAGCGCAATGCCGATCTTCTGCTCGTCATCCAGCGTCGCCGAGATTGTCCAGCCGCCCGGCGCCCGGTGCCGCGTCATCTCGGCCAGCTGCGCCGCGCGCAGGCCGCGCCCGGGACCAAACTGGCTGATCGCTTCAAGGAGGTTGGTCTTGCCCGCGCCGTTGGAGCCATAAAGGCACACGGGGCGTGCGTCGAGCTTCAGCGTGAGGCTCTCATAGTTCCGGAAATCGGTGAGGGTCAGACGTGTGAGGGCGGTCATGTTCGAAGGGCCCGCCGGCCCACCTGCCTAGACGCGCAGCGGCATCAGCACGTAGCGCGCCGACTCGTCTGACGGGTCAAGCACTAGTGCGGGGGAGGCGGGGTCGTTGAACATGAACTCGGCCTCATCGGATTCGATCTGGCCGGCGATGTCGAGCAGGTACTTCGCATTGAAGCCGATCTCCATCGCATCCGACGAATACTCCGCCTCGATCTCCTCATTGCCGGCGCCGGTTTCGGCATGGTTCACCGCAAGCGTGAGGCGGCCTTCGCTGAGGCTCATCTTGACCGAACGCGAGCGCTCGGCCGAAACGGTCGAGACGCGGTCAACGGCGGCCTCGAAGGCCTTGTTGTCGACGGTCAGTTTCTTGTCATTGCCCTTCGGGATAACGCGGGCATAGTCCGGGAACGAGCCGTCGATCAGTTTCGAGGTCAGCACGGCGCGTCCTGCGCGCACGACGATCTTGGTGTCGGAAACTTCCACTGCCACTTCATCGGTGCGCCCATCGATGAGACGGCGGATCTCGTTGACAGTCTTGCGTGGCACGATAACGCCGGTCAGCTTCTCGCTGCCCTTTGGCGCCTTGAGTTCGGCCAGCGCGAGGCGGTGGCCATCCGTGGCGACCGAGCGCAGCACCGGCTTGCCCGCATCGTTCTTGGCGGCGTGAAGGTAGATTCCGTTGAGATAATAGCGCGTCTCTTCGGTCGAGATCGCAAAGCGCGTCTTGTCGATCAGGCGGGCCAGGTCTGCGGCGCCGAGGCTGAACTGCACGCTGCCTTCGTCGGATGCCATCGTCTGGAAATCGGTGGCGGGCAGGGTAGGCAGCTCGAACTGCGAGCGGCCGGCGGTGATCGACAGGCGCTGGGTTTCCGGATTGAGTTCGAGCAGCACTTCGGCGCCTGACGGCAGCTTGCGCACCACGTCAAACAGCGTGCCGGCCGGCGCGGTCACCGCTCCCTCCTTCGATACTTTTGCATCCGCCGAGTCGACGGCTTCGATGTCGAGGTCGGTGGCGGTCAGGCGCAACTCGCCCTTCTTCGCCTGCAGCAGGACGTTTGACAGGATGGGGATCGTAGTCCGGCGTTCGACAATGTTCTGCACGTGGCTGAGCGCATCCAGTAGGCCACCACGTTCGATCGTCAATTTCATCTTCGGTTCCGTCCATCACGGGGGCTGCAGGCAGCGTCCCCCAAAATCCTCTAGTTTCTGTGTCTGCGAAAGCCTGTTCCCGGCATCACCGGCAATCAGCCCGCTCCTGTCCGGAAGCGGGCCCGCGACCCTTAACCAAGTTCAGCGAAAAGCCAAGCGGCCACAGAGCCTGCCCGGAGCAATGCCTCAGGTCTGACCTGCATCGAGCAGGTCGAGGATCACCGCTTCGACCCGCGCGATGTCGTCGGCCATGCGCGGGTCTTCCGGCAAGGCTTTCTCGATGCGCCGGAAGGCATACAGCACGGTCGTGTGGTCCCTCTTGCCAAAGGCCCGCCCGATCTGGGGGAACGATTTCCGGGTCATGGTACGGCAGAGGTACATGGCGACCTGGCGCGGATACACGAAGGCCTGCATCTTGCTCGGGCCCTCGAGGTCGGCGCGGGCGATCGGGAAGATCTTCAGCGTTGCCTTCTTGATCACGTCGATCGTCGGCTCGCGCTGCTCGCCCGAATGCCGGCGGATCACCCGCTGCAGCATATCCATGTCCGGCGTTTCCTGCCCGAAGTTGGCTTCGGTGAACAGGCTCCACACGGCGCCGGTCAATTCACGTCCCGGTCCGCGAATTCCGGAATTGAGTTTCTGGATCATGTCGTCGCCCAGCAGGAATTCCGGATGGCTGGCCGTGATATGCGCGGCGAGGCGGTTCAGGATCTCGCGGCGCATCGCGGCGTCGGGCAGGCCGATCTCCACGGCCGTTGCTCCCTTGAGTTCGCCGACCAGCCGTTTGCCGAAGCCAACGGTCTCGCCGGGAGCTGCATCGCCCACGAGGACAACCTGTCCGCCATTTCCGGTCACTTCGCGTATGTTCTGGAACAATTCATTCTCCGTGCCGGGCTTGCCGGCGATCCGGTGCAGGTCGTCGACGATGAGGATCGCCGCCATCCGCAGCCGGCGCTTCAGACCGCTGGTGTCGCGCGCCTTCACACCATCGAGATACGACGACATGAACTCCTCGGCGGTCAGGTAGACCACCTTGCGCTCGGGATCGCGCTTGGCCGTGTCGGCTTTCAGCGACATCACGATGTGCGTCTTGCCGGTGCCCTGTGGCCCATAGATCAGCGTGATCGGCGTGCCGGCCGGACGGCCTGCCGCGATACGCTTCGCAACTTCTGCGGCCGTCTTGTTCGACGCGCCGGTCACGAGGTTCTCGAAGGTCATCGCAGGCCCGCCAGAGGTCGCGGCCGCGACGTCTTCGGCCTGCGTCTCCCCGGCCTCGGGCTCGGCGGCCCACGGGTCCCCGATCAGGTCGCGCAGTTCGGCCGAAGCCGTCCGCCAACAGATCAGTTTTATCGCGCGGGCCAGCGGGTCCATACCCGTCCAGAGCCGCTCGATCTCCCGCTTGTGCCGCGTGTTCACGCGGTCAAGCCCGACCGGATCCTTCGCGGCGAGAAGCATCTCGCCCTCGACCTCTGCGACAAGTCGCAGTTCGGCAATCCAGCGGTACTCTTCCTGCGGTATCCGGGAGGCGAGAACCAGTTGCACATCTTCCCAGACGCGCTGTCCGGTGGCATCACCACCGCCCTGATCCCCTGTTCCCTTATTTACGCGAGAAGCAAACAATCTCTTTCGGTCCATCACCGACCCCGTTTCTAGTTTTGATCGCTCTTTCCAACTCGCACTCGACGCGCCCGGCAGGCCCCCGCCTGACACTCTAAAGATACTCTTTACCGGGACGATATTAGCTGGCCCGCTAAAACTAATCGGCACACAATTTCATTACAAGCCCCACTTTTTTACGAACGTATCAGTTAGCGTGTTGACTTGTAGAGCGTGCCAAAAATGCACAGGAAATTCATGCGGTTGCGGCTGAAAACTATTTTTTAGTGAGCGCTTACTTACATTTGTTCCCGGAAATTATGTCAACTGGGAACATCCATAATAGCCTGTGGAATACGTGGATTTCAGCGGCGTCTTTGTAGCGGTGCAACACGGTCCTGAAAGGTCGCAGAAACGCTCCCGCAAAGGTTGCAGGTAGCGCCCGGTTTTCCGCGCACCAGATCGGTTCTCCATTGCGGATGGGGGCAAAAACAAAGCCCGCCCGGACGATCCGGTGGGCTTTGATTTCAGGTCGCCAAAAGCGCCTGATCTTTCCGGGTCAGGCCATCGCCTTGACGCGGGCCGAAAGGCGCGAAACCTTGCGGGAGGCGGTATTCTTGTGGGTGATGCCCTTGGTTACCGAACGCATGATTTCCGGTTGGGCAACCTTCAGCGCTTCTGCAGCGGCCGATTTGTCGCCCGAGACAATCGCCTCTTCGACCTTGCGGACATAGGTGCGCACGCGGGAGCGGCGGGCTTTGTTGACCTCGGTGCGCGCTTCGATCTTGCGCACCATTTTCCTGGCAGATTTCGTATTCGCCATCGTAAACTCCTGGAGCCCCGGGAAAGTCTCCCGTCAGGCCGAAAGCGGGGAGATACATAAACGCCGGGGGCGCGTCAACCAGACTCAGACCGGAAAAGCAGCGTCCCGGCCGGCCAGTCAGCGATCCTTGAAATGAGCAGTGCGCTTTTCGACGTAGGCTTTCATGCCTTCTTTCTGGTCATCGGTCGCGAAAAGCGAGTGGAACAGGCGCCGTTCGAACTGGATGCCCTGTGCCAGCGGGGTTTCGTAGGCTGCATTGATGGCCTCTTTGGTCATCATCGCAGCCGCCCGCGGCATCAATGCAATCGTGCGCGCCAGTTCCCGGGCCTCATCCATCAGGTCGTCGGCCGGCACGATCCGGCTGACCAGGCCGCAGCGCTCGGCCTCCACGGCTTCCATCATCCGGCCGGTAAGGCAAAGTTCCATGGCTTTCGACTTGCCGATTGCCCGTGCCAGACGCTGCGTGCCGCCTGCGCCCGGCATGATGCCGAGCCGGATTTCCGGCTGCCCGAACCGGGCATTGTCGCCGGCAAGGATGATATCGCACATCATGGCGAGCTCGCAGCCTCCGCCGATGGCATAACCGCCCACTGCGGCAATCAGCGGCTTGCGGGTACGTGCCGCGCGTTCCCAGTTCCGGGTGATGAAGTCTTCGTAATAGGACTGCGGAAAGGTCTTGGCCTGGATTTCCTTGACGTCTGCCCCTCCCGAGAAGGCCTTCTTGGAACCGGTCAGGATGATGCAGTGGACCTTGTCATCGGCTTCGAACCGGTCGAACGCCGCCGAAAGCTCCGACGTCATCTCCTCGCAGAGCGCGTTCAGGCTCTCCGGCCGGTTCATCTGGATTACGGCAAAGCCGTCGTCAGTGTCGATCTCGGTGATCAGGGTCTTGTAGGACATCGTGGCTTTCTGGTCGGGGAGCGCTGGGAGGGGCTGCGTTGACGCGAAGGGTCCGGTTGAAGCGAACGGCGGCGATGGAGCAGGGCTGGCCTCGGCTTGTGGAGCAAACTCGCGGCGCTATACGCCAAGGGCACGGTCTTGTCACCCGGTGCGACCTTGCGGCCTGTGCAATGCAGCAGGCCCCCTCTATATCCGCTACATGACCGACAAGCCCCCCCGGACGGACGATCCCGAACGCAATCGCCTTTCAGGCCGCATCGCGCGCACCGCCAAGGTCGGGGCGAACCTGTCGGGCGCCGGGCTGGCCTTCGCGGCGCAATCCCTGTTTGGCGGCGATGAGGGCGACCAGAGGATCGCCAGGGCGCTTGCGGCGGCTCTCGGCAAGTCCAAGGGCCCGCTGATGAAGATTGCCCAGCTGGTCTCCACGATTCCTGATTTCCTTCCCCCCGAATATGCCACAGAGCTCAGCCAGCTGCAGGCCGAAGCGCCGGCCATGGGCTGGCCTTTCGTCAAACGCCGCATGCGGGCTGAACTCGGGCCCGGGTGGGAAGCGAAGTTTGCGAGTTTCAGCCATGAAGCCGCCCACGCGGCGTCCCTCGGCCAGGTCCACCGGGCCCGGCTGCATGACGGCCGCGAGGTAGCCTGCAAGTTACAGTATCCGGACATGTCGAGCGCCGTGGAGTCCGATGTCGGCCAGCTGCGCACGCTTCTCGGCGTCTTCAAGCGCATGGACGGCTCGATCGACGCCGACGCGATGGTCGAGGAGATCACCGACCGGCTCCGCGAAGAGCTCGATTATGCCCGCGAGGCGAAACACATGGCCCTCTATGGCGCCATGCTTGCCGGGAAGCCGTTCGTGACGGTGCCGGAACTCGTCCCCGAATTGTCGGCCGAGCGCCTGCTCACAATGACCTGGCTTTCCGGCGAGAAACTCTCGCACTTCGAAACCGCCCCGCAGGACGTGCGCAACCATATCGCCGAAATGCTGTTCTGGACCTGGTGGGCG
>Ga0163144_10006301_pt1 | contig 26192 bp, 23 predicted proteins | sample OliLak19BULKMAT1_FD_123175 | JGI IMG/M metagenome (GOLD analysis project Ga0163144, IMG submission 123175) | Freshwater microbial mat bacterial communities from Lake Vanda, McMurdo Dry Valleys, Antarctica - Oligotrophic Lake LV.19.BULKMAT1 | ecosystem: Environmental > Aquatic > Freshwater >...
GTGCGCGTGCCGCGGCCCTTCATCTGCTCGAAGTAGGCGCGGCTCTTCACGTCGCGCAGGAAGAGCAGGCATTCGAGCGGCTTGATGTCGGTGCCGGTGGCGATCATGTCGACGGTCACCGCAATGCGCGTGGCCGGGCTGTTGCGGAAGGTGGCGATCATGGTCTCGGGCTTCTCGCGCTGCCGCGTCGCCGGGTCGTAGCTCAGGTAGGTGATCTTCTTGCAGAAGTCGTTGCCGCGGCCGAACACCTCGCGGGCGATGCGGACGATGTCTTCGGCATGGGAGTCGTCCTTGGCGAAGACGAGCGTCTTGGGCACCATCGCGCGCTCGGGAAACAGCGTGGGCAGCGCCGCCTTGAAGGCTTCGAGCACGGTGCGGATCTGGCTCGGCACGACGACGCTGCGGTCGAGCTGGCGCGCCTCGTATTCGAGGTCTTCGTCGAGCTGTTCCCAGCGCGTGGCGCGGTCGGCGCGATTGCGCCGGTCGACATGGAAGCCCGCCTCGACCTTGCCGCCCCGTTCGCTCACCTCGGTCTTGATGCGCCAGACGTCGTAGCCCACGTTGACGCCGTCGGCCACGGCGCGCTCGTGGTTGTATTCCATCACCAGGTTGCCGTTGAAGAAGCCGATCGTCTGCTTGCTCGGCGTGGCGGTGAGGCCGATCAGGTGGGCGTCGAAGTATTCGAGCACCTGCCGCCAGAGGTGGTAGATGCTGCGATGGCACTCGTCGGTGACGATGAAGTCGAAGGTCTCGATCGGCAGCGCGGCGTTGTAGGCCACCTCCTTGGTTCGGCCGTCGGCCGCGAACTCGAAGCTCGAATGCTCGTCGAGCTCTTCGGCCATCTCGGGCTCGCCGCGCAGCATCGAGTACATGCGCTGGATGGTGCAGACCGTGACCTTGCAGACGTCGTCGAAGCGATTGCTCTGCATGAGCTGCACGTTGTAGAGCTCGGTGAACTTGCGGCCGTCGTCGGGCGCCACGTAGTCGTTGAACTCGCGCATCGCGCCGACGCCGAGATTGCCGCGGTCGACGAGGAAGAGCACGCGCCGCGCCTTCGCGTGGCGAAGCAGGCGGTAGATCGTCGTGATGGCGGTGTAGGTCTTGCCCGAGCCGGTGGCCATCTGCACAAGCGCGCGCGGCCGGTCGTCGGCGAGCGAGCGGTCGAGGTTCGTCACGGCCTCGATCTGGCAGTCGCGCATTCCCGAGGGGTCGAGCGCGGGCAGGGCGCGCATCCGCTGGCGCAACGTGTCGGGTTCGCCCGCCCACGCGGCCAGCGTCTCGGGTCGGTGGAACGCGAAGACCGGGCGTGATCGGGGCGCCGGGTCGCGCGCGTCGCGAAAGTAGGTCTCTGCGCCGGTCGATTCGTAGGCGAAGGGCAGTTCGGCCGCGACGACCTTGAAGAACGCCGGCAGGCGGGCGGCGTAGTGGGCCGACTGCTCGGCCACGCCGGCGAGCAGGGTGCCCGCGCGCTTGGCCTCGATCACGCCGAGCGGCACCCGGTCGACCAGCAGCAGATAGTCGCAGCGGCCGCTCTTCAGCGGCACCTCGCGCAGGGCGATGCCGGATGCCGCTCCGGGCTGGTACGCCGTGTAGTCCTGCACGGCCCAGCCGGCCGCAACGAGCAGCTTGTCGATTTGCTGGCGGGCCAGCTGCTCGGGTGTGGGCACGGCGGCCGGATTCTAGGCAGCAGGCTCGTCCCGCGGCCGTACCGGCTCGGCGACGACCCGCGCCGAGCGCTCGTACGTGAAATACGCCCAGGCCCAGTCGACCATGACGATCAGCCGGTTGCGAAAGCCGATCAGGAAATAGATGTGCGCGAACAGCCAGAACAGCCAGGCGGCGAAGCCGCTGAAGCGGATCGCGCCCAGGCCGGGCACGGCGAGGTCGACCACCGCCGCCTTGCGGCCGACGGTCGCCAGGTTGCCGTAGTCGATGTAGCGGAACGGCCGCGTCGGCTCGCCCTTCAGCCGGCGGCGCAGGTTGGCGGCGGCGGCCCGGCCCATCTGCTTGGCCGCGGGGCTGACCCCGGGCACCGGCTTCGGCTCGCCCCTGCCGTGGCTCTTCGCCGCGGCCAGGTCGCCGACGACCGCGATCTCGGGGTGGCCGGCGAGGCTGAGGTCGGGCTCGACGACGATCCGCCCGGCGCGGTCGAGCGTCGCCCCGGTGCCGCGGGCGAGCTCGGCGCCGAGCGGCGAGCCGGCCACGCCGGCGGCCCAGATGACAGTCCGGCAGGCGATGCGCTGCAGCGTCGTCGCGCCGCCGATGCTGCTCTCGAACGACAGGCCATGGGCATCGATGCCGGTCACCCGCGAGCTGGTGCGCACCTCGACGCCGAGCTTGACGAGCTGCTCGCGCGCCCGCTCCGAGAGGCGGGGCACGAACCCGCCGAGGACACGGTCCGAGCCCTCGAGCAGGATCACCCGGATGCGGGTCGTGTCGATGCGCCGGAACTCGTTGGACAAGGTGTGCTGCGCGATCTCGCTCATCGTTCCCGCCATCTCGACGCCGGTCGGCCCGGCGCCGATCACGGCGAAGGTCATCCAGGCATCGCGGCTGGCGTCGTCGAGCGCGCGCTCGGCGTGCTCGAACGCGCCGATGACGCGGGCGCGGATGTCGAAGGCGTCGGCCAGCGTCTTCAGGCCGGGGGCGTGGCGCGCCCACTCGTCGTGGCCGAAGTAGCTGTGGGTGGCGCCGGCGGCGACGATCAGGTGGTCCCAGTCGATGCGCTCGCCGCCGTCGAGGGTGGCGCTGTGGCCGACGACGTCGATCGCCTGCACTTCGGCCTTGAGGATCGTCAGGTTGCCGCGCTTCATCTGCGGCAGCAGCACGTGGCGGATCGGCGCGCTGACGGCCGGCGCGCTCAGCCCGGCCGTCGCCACCTGGTAGAGCAGCGGCTGGAACAGGTGGTGGTTGGTGCGGTCGACGAGCGTGATCTCGACCTCGGCCTTCGACAGCGCGCGCACCGCCTCGATGCCGCCGAAGCCGCAGCCGACGATCAGCACGCGCGGCCGGGTCATCGGCCGGGCTCGGCGCCGGCGATCGCCGGCCCCGGGTCGATCAGCCGCTCGGCGACCATGTGGATGTGGGTGCGCAGCGAGTACAGCTCGTCGGCGTAGCTGAGCGGCACCGTCACCTGCTCGACCCGCCTCTCGATCGCCTCGAGCTCGTGCAGCAGCTCGGCGTTCGGCCGCCGGCCGATCGCCTCCTCGACCTCGCGCAGCTGCCGGTACCAGCGGAACACCCGCGAGCGGATGCGAAAGGTATAGAGCGGCGGCAGGATGCGCGACAGAGGCAGCAGCACGGCGATGATGGTGAGGATCGCCGGCCACATCCGGTCGACCAGGTTCGCCCAGGCGAATGGCAGGTAGTGCTGCAGCACCGGCGGGCCGCTGCTGTAGAAGCGCTGGGCCTCGCGGGCGAGCGGCCGCTCGCTGTTGCGCGGGCTCGGGAAGTCGCCCTTCTTCTGGAACCAGCCGGCGCCGCCGTGCACCTGCTGCGCCGCCTGGACGAACAGCTGGATCAGCGCCGGGTGGGTGCCCGCCCTCGCCACCAGGCTCGCGGTCGGGGCGACCAGGCGAGCGTCCTTCGCCGGCAAATCCTTCGCCAGGTCGACCACGCCGCGAGGCAGCGTCACGGCGGCGAGGAACGGAATGCGCCGCGCATAGGCTTCCGCCTGGGCGAAGTCGAACAGCCGGATCCCGGGCGTCTGCAGCAGCATCTGCACCATCAGCGACTCCGGCGCCGAGGCGAACACCAGCGCGTCGATGGTGCCGTCGAGCAGGGCGACGACGGCCGGCGTCTGCGCCTCCTGGAGCACGGTCACCGCCGGGCTGGCGAGCTGGTTGGCATCCATGAGGCGCGTCATCAGGTTCGGCACGCCGCTGCCGGGCACGCCGACGTTGACGCGCCAGCCGGCGAGCTGGCCCAGGGCGGTGAGCTCGGGCGCCTTCAGCAGCCGTTCGGCCGAGTCGCCGCGATAGAACAGCCAGACCGGCTCGTAGAACAGGCTGCCGAGCGAGACCAGGCCGTCGCCGTTGGCGTCGTCGCCGCTACCGGCGCGCTCGACGTCGGCGCCGCCCTGGACGAAGGCGATGTCGACCTCGCCGCCGGGCTCCCGGAGCAGGGCGAGGTTCTCGGCCGCGCCCGCGGTCGGCCGCAGCCGCACCTCGATCCCGTTCTCCTTCAGCAGCCGGGCGTAGCGCCCGCCGAACTCGGCGTACGCGCCCTGGTCCTGGCCGGTCGCGAGCGTCACCTGCTTCGGCGGCGTCGGGTCGAGCAGCCAGTAGGCGAAGGCGAGCAGTCCGGCGGCCAGCAGCACGAACGGCGCCGCGGTGAACAACAGCTCGCGCAGGGAGAGGAGGGTTTCGCGGAGGCTTTCGCGCATGGCCGTCATTGTCTCTGCGTCGCCGCGGCCCGGCCGCGCGCTATCCTGAGCCGGCTATGCGCTTCCTCCTCGTCGAAGACGACCGCATGATCGGCGAGAGCCTGCAACGCGCGCTGCGCCTCGAAGGCCATGCGGTCGACTGGGTCCGCGACGCCGCCGCCGCCGACAGCACGCTGGCGAGCGAGCGCTTCGACCTGGTGCTGCTCGACCTCGGCCTGCCGCCCGGGCAGGGCGCGGGCGCCGGCCATGCCGACGGCCTGTCGGTGCTTCGCGCCGCCCGCGCCCGCCACGACCCGACGCCGGTGATCGTGCTCACCGCCCGCGATGCCCGCGGCGACCGTGTCGCCGGCCTCGACGCCGGCGCCGACGACTACCTGATCAAGCCGTTCGAGCTCGACGAGCTCAACGCCCGCATCCGCGCGGTGCTCCGCCGTCACGCCGGCCGGGCGGAGCCGGTGCTCTCGGCTGGTCGCGTGACGCTCGACCCGGCCACCCGCCGGGTGACGCAGGACGGCACCGCAGTGCCGCTCTCGGCGCGCGAGTTCGCCGTGCTCGAGGCGCTGCTCGCCAGGCCGGGCGCGGTGCTGTCGCGCGCCCAGCTCGAGGACCGCCTCTACGGCTGGGGCCAGGAGATCGAGAGCAACGCCGTCACCGTCTACGTGCACCAGCTACGGCGCAAGCTCGGTGCCGACTTCATCCGCAACGTCCGCGGCGTCGGCTACTTCGTCGACCCCGGGCAGTGAGCCCGCCGGTCCTCGAATGACCTCGATCCGTGTCCGCCTGCTGGCGTCGCTGCTCGCCCTGCTGGCGCTGGCGGCGCTGCTGATGGGCGCAGTGACCTATCGAAACGTGCTCGCCGAGACCGAGGCGATCTTCGACTACCAGCTGCAGCAGATGGCGCTCTCGCTGCGCGACCAGGGCGAGATCTCGCCGGCCCAGGCCGACAGCATCGCCGACGCCCAGCTCGACTTCGTGATCCAGATCTGGACCGTCGACGGGCGCAGCATCTACGCGTCGCGGCCGCATTCGGCGCTGCCGGCCAGGGCGCTGCTCGGGCTGGCGACGCTGAAGGTGGACGGCCGCAGCTGGCGGACCTTCAGCGTCGCCACCCGCGAGCGGGTGATCCAGGTCGCCCAGCCGGTCGAGATCCGCCAGCGGCTGGCGGCGCAGGCGGCCTGGCGCAGCGTCCTGCCGCTGCTGCTGATGGCGCCGCTCGCGGCGCTCGTGATCTGGTGGCTGGCGGCGAAGAACCTGGCGCCGCTGCAGCGGCTCGCCGCCGAGCTGCGCTCGCGCGACGAGCGGTCGATGGCGCCGCTCGCCACCGGCGGCCTGCCCGACGAGCTGGCGCCGCTGGCGCAATCGTTGAACGCGCTGCTCGAGCGGCTGGGTCGCTCGCTCGACGCCCAGCGGGGGTTCGTCGCCGACGCGGCGCACGAGCTGCGCTCGCCGCTCACCGCCCTGAAGCTGCAGCTCGAGCTGCTGCGCCGCGCCGGCGACGCCACCGATCGCGACGCGGCGCGCGCCGCCATCGGCGAGGGCATCGAGCGGGCGACCCGGCTGGTCGAGCAGCTGCTGGCGCTGGCGCGGAGCGAGCCGAGCGCCGCCGTGGCGCCGCGCGAGCGCGTCGACCTGGCCGAGATCGCGCGCCGGATGGTGGCCGAGACGGTGCCGTTCGCGGCCTCGCGCAGCATCGAGTTCGAGCTGTCGGCGGCGGCGCCGGCATTCGTCGTCGGCGACCCGGTGACGCTCGGCCTGCTGGTGCGCAACCTCGCCGACAACGCCGCCCGCTACTCGCCGGCCGGCTCGCGGGTCGAGGTCGCCATCGCCGCCGACGCTGCCGAGGCGGTCCTCACCGTCGACGACGCCGGCCCGGGCATTCCCGAGGCCGAGCGGCAGCGCGTCTTCGATCGTTTCTACCGCCGCGCCGAGGGCGGCGAATCCGGATCCGGGCTCGGCCTGGCCATCGTCCAGAGCGTAGCGACGGCGCACGGCGCTCGGGTGTCGCTCGACCGCTCGCCGCAAGGCGGCCTGCGCGCCGTGGTCCGGTTCCCCGCCGCCCGGCGCGAGCCTTCCCATGGCGTCAACAGGCCCTAATCCTCGCCTAATCGATTCCTAATCGGGCGTTAACCGGCGATCCCTATCTTCAGCGGCAGGCGGAATCTTCCGCAGGCAGTCAGCTGGAGACACCATGAATCTGAAGCCCCTGAGCGCGGCGCTGGTCGGCGCCGGTATCGCCGTCGTCGGCACCGCCGGCGCGATCGACCTTCCGAACTGGCTCAGTCGCAACACCCTGGTCGCCGCCGCGCCGCAGCAGCTGGCGCCAGCCGACAGGCTCGTGCCGCCCGCGCCGGTGGCCGCGGCCACCGGCCAGACGCCGAACTACCGCGCCATCGTCAAGCAGTCGGCGCCCGCCGTCGTCGGCATCACCGTCGAAGGCACGCACCGGCTCAGCGCCGAGATGCCGGGCCTGCCCGACGGCATGGATGCCGATCCGTTCTTCCGGTTCTTCCGCGGCATTCCCGGGACTCCCGGGTCCCCGCAGCGCGGTCGACCGGGCCCGCAGACGCCGTTCAAGGGCATGGGCTCCGGATTCATCATCAGCTCCGACGGCCTGGTGCTGACCAACGCGCACGTGGTGCGCGACGCCAAGGACGTGACCGTCAAGCTCAGCGACCGGCGCGAGTTCACCGCCAAGGTGCTCGGCAGCGATCCGACCACCGACATCGCGGTGCTGCGCATCGATGCCAAGGACCTGCCGGTGGTCCGCCTCGGCGACCCGAAGAGCCTCGAGGTCGGCGACCCGGTGCTGGCGATCGGCGCGCCCTACGGCCTCGAGCAGACCGCGACCCAGGGCATCGTCAGCGCCAAGGGCCGGTCGCTGCCCGGCGACGCAGTCGTGCCCTTCATCCAGACCGATGCCGCCGTCAACCCGGGCAACTCGGGCGGCCCGCTGTTCGACGGCAGCGGCTCGGTGGTCGGCATCAACGCCCAGATCTATTCGCGCAGCGGCGGCTTCCAGGGCCTGTCGTTCGCGATCCCGATCGACGTCGCGCTCAAGATCAAGGACCAGATCGTCGCCACCGGCAAGGCGAGCCACGGCCGGCTCGGCGTGACGGTGCAGGACCTGAACCAGTCGCTCGCCGATTCGTTCGGCCTGAAGCAGGTCGAGGGCGCGCTGGTCTCCAGCGTCTCGCCCGGCAGCGCCGCCGCCGACGCGGGCCTGAAGTCGGGCGACGTCATCACCGAGGTCAACGGCGAGCCCGTCGTGCGTTCCGGCAGCCTGTCGAGCCTGATCGGCCTGTCGGCCCCGGGTGAGCGGGTCACGCTGAAGGTCTGGCGCGACCGTGCCGAGCGCATGGTCGAGGCCAGGCTCGGGGGCGCCGACGACGGCGAGAAGAAGGTCGCCGACGCCGGCCCCGCCGCCGAGGGCGGCCAGCTCGGCCTGGCGCTCCGTCCCCTGACCCGCGAGGAGAAGCGGGATGCCAGGATCGACGGCGGCCTGGTGGTCGAGGACGTCGGCGGCGCCGCGGCGCGCGCCGGCATCCAGCCCGGCGACGTGCTGCTGGCGATCAACGGCAAGACAATGCAATCGATCGAGCAGGTGAAGGGCGTGATCGCCGGCAGGCCGAAGAGCGTGGCCCTGCTGGTGCAGCGCGACGGCGAGAAGATCTTCGTTCCAGTGAAAGTCGGTTGAACCGGCGCCGGGCGTCGCGCCCAGGCGACGCCCGTGACGTAGTTTTCGCACGGACACCGGTGCAAACCCCACTGGTGTCCCTTACGGCGTTAAGCTCCATCGGTTTACCCAGTGGGAGCTGGCCATGAGAAAGACAATCGCGCGGTCCTTCGCGGCGCTCGCGCTCTTAGCGTACGCCTTCACCGGAGCCGAGGCCGCCGGCGAAGTCCGGGTTCTGCTCGGCATCGACCCGGCAGACTCGTCGGGCGACGTGCTGCTGAGCGCCTCGCTCGCGCCCTCGCAGTCGCTCACCCGGACGACCGGTTCGCGCACCACGATCACCCAGACCTCGAGCATGGCCGAGGTGATGCGCGCCAGCCGCACGGTCGAGAACGAGGTCATCATCGCCCCGGCGCACGTCACCGCCTCGGCGATCCTGCACGCCTACCAGCTGCTCGCCACCAGCGGCCAGGAGCAGACCTACGTGCTGGTCGCCAAGAACAGCATCGACTCGGTCGACAAGCTGGTCGGCAAGCGTATCTACATGCCGCAGCAGGATTCGCTGCGCAGCTACGTCGCCAAGGGCCTGCTCACCGAATCGGGCGTAAAGCTCGCGCAGTTCTCCAAGGTCACCTACGGCAACACCAGCGGCGGCGGGCTGGTCGCGCTGGCCTTCGACATGGCCGACGTGACCGTGGCCGACGAAGCCCAGGCCAAGGAGTGGATCGCTTCCCATCCCGGCCAGGGACGGATCCTGAAGACCACCCGGCCGGTGCCCGGCGGCATGAGCATGGTCGTGCGCAAGGACTTCTGCGCCACCGAGTGCGCCCGCCTCGGCGACTGGGTCAGCTCGAGCGAAGGGTCGATCCCGGGCGTCGGCCGCTTCCGCCTCGCGTCCGCCGACGCCGGCAAGCAGTTCACCTACGTCGCCTCTCTCGGCATCACCACGCCCGACACGTTCAAGGGCGTGACCCGGGTGAGCGCCGAGGAAGTCGCCGATCTCGCCAAGCAGGGCGCGACCATCGTCGACACCCGCAGCCAGAAGGAGTACGACAGCGAGCACGTGCGCGGCGCGGTCCTCGCCTCGTACATCGAGAAGAGCCTGAAGGAGGTCGACTTCGACGTCAGCAAGGACGACTTCTCGGCGCTGAAGACGGTGCCCAAGGACAAGCCGGTGGTCTTCCTCTGCAACGGTCCCGAGTGCTGGAAGTCGTACAAGGCGTCGCGCGCCGCCGTCGCTGCCGGCTACCCGAAGATCTTCTGGTTCCGTGGCGGCATGCCCGAATGGCGCGACAAGCGCATGCCGGTGGACGGCTCGGCCGGGGCGGCGCTGGCCAAGATCCCGGCGCCGGCCAAGCCCGCCGGCAAGGCGGTCGTCGCCGCCCGCTGAGCCAGCCGCAGGCCGCGCCGGCGTTCGCGCCGGCAGGCCCTGCCGGGCCGCGGCTAGTCGCCGCGCCGCAGGTCGACGACCCGCTCGGCCTGCTCGCTCTCGAGCCAGAGCCGGCCGTGGATGCGCTGGTCGCCGAGGTCGACCACGCCGCGGAACAGGCCTTCGTCGATCTTCTCGGCGCCGGGACCGGGCGCGGCGATTCGCACCGGGATGACGACGCGGCGCATGCCGAGGGTCGGGTCGATGCGCCGAGCCCGCTCCGCGTCGGCCCGGGACGGCGCGGCCGACCCGGCGTCGGACGCAACCCCGGGAGGCGCGCTCGCCGCCTGGGCCGCGCTCTCCCCGGCGTCGATGAACTCGCCTTCGCCGCGGTAGGTCACTTGCTTCAGGTCGCCGCCGGTGCGCTCCTTCCAGGCGTCGCGAACGCCCTCCCATTGCGGGTCGTTCTCGATCCCGACGGTGCTCGAGAGGCCGACGCTGCGGTCCTTCTGCGCCAGCGTCACCAGCATCAGCCCGCCCTCGCGCGAGGTCGGCGCGCCGCGCAGGCCGATGCGCGCCCGCCAGATTCCCGACAGGTCGGCGGCGCGCCGCTCCCGCCAACGCCAGACGCCCCAGCCGCCGACCAGGAGCAGGGCCACGGTCACCATGCCGAGCGCGCTGCGGCGGCCGCCGTCGGCGGCTGGCGAGGGCTCCGCTGCGCCTTCGTCCAGCGGCATCGGCGTCGTCGTCGGCTCGTCGACCAGCGGCGGCATCGGCAGCGGCATGGTGCCGGGTTGCGTGCCCACCAGCGGACGGATGCCCAGTCCGCGCAGGTCGTCGCCGAGCCGGGCGATGTCGCCGGCCCATTCGCTGCTGCGCAGCGGCTGGCGCGGCAGCCGCGACAGGCGGTCGAACGGCGGCGGCAGGTCGGCGTGCGGCGGCAGATCGGCCGCGCCCGCGCCCAGCAGGGGGAGGATCAACGCGCCGGCAGCCAGGCCGGCATCGAGCTCGGCGCGCAGCGAGCCCTCGGCCGACGCCGGTCCGGGCGCGTCGGCAGCGTCGCCGCGGGAGGGCGCGGGCGTGACCAGCGCCAGGAGGATCGGGGTGCCGCCCAGGGTGCCGGCGAGAGCTTCGCGCCAGCGCTCGGCGGAGGCGGCGTCGGCAGCGATGCGCACGACCTGGCCGTCGCCGAACAGCTCGTCCAAGTCGTCGCGCAGCGCCGCCGCCACGGTCGCAGCCTCGCCCTGACGATGGCTGATGAAGACGCGCGCGCTCATCGAGGGAACCTCCTTGCGCCGCTCTGCGCAGTCGCCCCGAGGGCGGCTTGGCGGGGCTCGTTTGGCGGCGAGTCTCGCCGACGCGGCCCCCCGAGACAAGCGGTTTGCCCCAATGAATCCCCCGGCGGCTTGATGCACAGTTGTTTACTTGCAGCAGCCGGGAGAGCGCAGGTGAACGAACGCAGATCGGTGCTGGTGATCGGCGCTGGCGATTCGACCGGCGGTGCGATCGCCCGCCGCTTCGCCCGCGAGGGCTTTGTCGCCTGCGTCACCCGGCGCACCGCGGACAAGCTCGAGCCGCTGGTCGCGGCGATTCGCGGCGCCGGCGGCGAAGCGCACGGCTTCGCCTCCGATGCGCGCAAGGAGGTCGACATGGAGACCCTGGTTGCCTACATCGAGCGCGAGGTGGCGCCGATCGAGGTGGCGGTGTTCAACGTCGGCGCCAACGTCCGCTTCCCGGTGACCGAGACGACCGAGCGGGTCTATCGCAAGGTCTGGGAGATGGGCGCCCTCGGCGGCTTCCTGATGGGGCGCGAAGTCGCCAAGGCGATGCTCGGGCGCGGCCACGGCACGATCGTCTTCACCGGCGCCACCGCCAGCATGCGCGGCGGCGCAGGCTTTTCGGCCTTCGCCGGCGCCAAGCACGCGCTGCGCGCCCTGGCGCAGAGCATGGCGAGGGAGCTGGGGCCGCAAGGGATCCACGTCGCCCACGTCGTGGTCGACGGCGCGATCGACACGCCGTTCATCGCCGAGAACTTTCCCGAGCGCTACGCGAGAAAGAGCGAGGACGGCATCCTCAGCCCGGAGGCGATCGCCGAGAACTACTGGAACCTGCACCGCCAGCAGAGAAGCGCCTGGACCCACGAGCTCGACCTGCGGCCCTGGAGCGAAACGTGGTGAGGGGGCGATGAGCGACCGCAGGGGCCTCGAGTACTTCTTCGACTTCGGCAGCCCGACGTCCTACCTCGCCTGGACCCAGCTGCCCAAGCTGGTCGGCGAGACCGGCGCCGAGCTCGTCTGGCGGCCGATGCTGCTCGGCGGCGTGTTCAAGGCGACCGGCAACGCCAGTCCGGTGAGCGTGCCCGCCAAGGGCCGCTGGATGCAGGACGACCTGGTCCGCTGGGCCGGGCGCTACGGCGTGCCGTTCCGCTTCAATGCGCACTTCCCGATCAACACCCTGACGCTGATGCGCGGCGCCACCGGGCTGCAGATGCGGCGGCCGGAAGATTTCCCGCGCTACCTCGACGTCGTCCACCGGGCCCTGTGGGAAGCCGGAGCCGACCTGGGCGACGCGGGCGTGCTCGCGGCGACGCTCGCGGCCGGCGGATTCGACGTCGACGCCTTCCTGGCGATGGTCGGCGATCCCGAGGTCAAGGCGAAGCTGGTCGCGACCACGGAGGAGGCGGTGGCGCGCGGTGTCTTCGGCGCACCGACCTTCTTCGTCGGCGAGGCGATGTTCTTCGGCCAGGACCGGCTCGACTTCGTGCGCGAGGCGCTGGCGCGCTGACGCGTTGGCCAGCCGGCGTCGCCTGCGGCGTCGCGCAGGCCGATCTCACCCGTTCCGGGTTGGACTGGAGCAGGCGGTCGAAGCGTTCGGGAGCGGCGATTCACAGGTCGGTGCGCAGCTTCCAGATCTCGGGGAACAGCACCACGTCGAGCATCTTGCGCAGGTAGCTCACGCCGCCGGTGCCGCCGGTGCCGCGCTTGAAGCCGATCACCCGCTCGACCGTGGTGACGTGGCGGAAGCGCCAGAGCCGGAAGGTGTCCTCGAGGTCCATCAGCTCCTCGCCGAGCTGGTAGAGGTCCCAGTAGGCCTCGGGGTCGCGGTAGACCACCAGCCAGGCCTGCTCGACGCCTTCGCTCGGCGGGCGCGGCACCGACCAGTCGCGCTCGACCTCGCCGGTTGGCACCGGCAGGCCGCGCCGAGCCAGGAGGCGGATCGCCTCGTCGTAGAGCGACGGCGCGAGGTGAGCCGCCTGCACCTGGGCGAGCAGGTCGGGCCGGTGCGCGTGCGGCTTCAGCATCGCCGCATTCTTGTTGCCGAGCCGGAACTCGATCATCCGGTACTGCCAGCTCTGGAACCCGCTGCTCGAGGCGAGCGCCGGGCGCATCGCCGAGTACTCGGGCGGCGTCATCGTCGCCAGCACGTCCCAGGCGTGGACCAGCTGCTCCATGATCTTGCTCACCCGGGCCAGCATCTTGAAGGCGCGCTGCAGCTGGTCGGCCGAGACCGCGGCGATCGCCGCCTCGAGCTCGTGCAGCAGCAGCTTCATCCACAGCTCGCTGACCTGATGCTGGATGATGAACAGCATCTCGTCGTGCGCGCCGGAGCGGCGCTGCTGCGCGCCGAGCACCGCGTCGAGATGGAGGTAGTCGCCGTAGCTCATGTCGCGGCTGAAGTCCACCTTGGCGGAGGCCGCGTCGTCGGCCGACGGCGGCGTCGTCATCGTCGGATCGGTCATCAGGTCACCGCCGCGCGCTGCGCGAAGCGCGGCTCGCGCCAGGTGCCGTCGTCCAGGACTTGCGCCAGTACCGCCGCGGCGTCCCAGGCGTCGACGAAGCGGGTGTAGAGCGGCGTGAAGCCGAAGCGGAGCAGGTGGCCGTCGCTGCCATCGGCCGGGCCGGCGCGGAAGTCGCCGACGACGCCGCGCTCGATCAGCGCCTGCATCACCGGGTAGCCGTCGGCATGGGCGAAGCTGACCTGGCTGCCGCGCTCGGCCGGGGCGCGCGGCGTCGCCAGGGTCAGGCCGAGGCCGGCGCCGGCGGCCTCGACCCGCTCGATGAAGAGCGCGGTCAGGGCGATCGACTTGTCGCGCAGGGCAGCCATCCCGCCGTAGGCTTCGGCCTCGGCGAAGACCTCGAGGCCGCACTGCAGGGCGCGCATTGCCAGGATCGGCGGCGTGCCGCAGACGAAGCGGCCGATGCCCGCCGCCGGCCGGTAGGTCGAGGCGAACTCGAACGGCGCCGCGTGGCCGAGCCAGCCGGAGAGCGGCTGGCGCAGCCCCTCCCGGTCCATGCGCGCGGTGTGCCGGGGATGGGCCCAGACGAAGGCCGGCGCGCCCGGGCCGCCGTTGAGGTACTTGTAGCCGCAGCCGACGGCGAAGTCGGCGCCGGCGCCGTGCAGGTCGACCGGCACGGCGCCGGCGGAGTGGGCCAGGTCCCAGACGGTCAGTGCCCCCGCCGCATGGGCGATCCGCGTCACCTCGGCCAAGTCGTGGATCCGGCCGCTGCGGTAGTTGACGTGGGTCAGCATCAGCACCGCGACGTCGTTCGTCAGGTGATCGATCAGATCGGCGGCGTCGACGAGGCGCAGCTTCAGCCCGGCGGCGATGGCCACGCTCTCGGCGATGTAGAGGTCGGTCGGGAAGTTGCTGCGCTCGGAGAGCAGGGTGGTGCGCGCCGGCGCGTCGGCCTTCTGCAGCGCGGCGGCGGCATGCAGCGCCTTGAACAGGTTGACCGAGGTCGAGTCGCCGGTCGACACCTCGCCGGGCGCGGCGCCGATCAGGGTGGCGATCCGGTCGCCGATCTCGCGCCCGAGGTCGATCCAGCCGGCGCTGTTCCAGCTGCGGATCAGGCCTTCGCCCCACTCGCACGTGATCGTCTGCTGCACCCGGGCGGCGGTGCGTCGCGGCAGGGCGCCGAGCGAGTTGCCGTCGAGATAGATCACCCCCTCGGGCAGGGTGAACTCGGCGCGCAGCGGGGCGAGCGGGTCGGCGGCGTCGCGGGCGAGCGCCTGGTCGCGGGTCGCGATCACGGCGGAGAACTCGGCGACACTGGCGGGCAGGCGACCCGGGATTCTTTTTTCTTCATCACGATGGCGACGGTAGCAAAGCTTGCGCGGGTGCGGTGTCGGTTAAATCGCACACGATGAGGAGCCCGGGGTCCGACGCGCCCACGCCGCTGGCGCCCGCCGTCGGCGTGCTGCTCAGCGCCTACTTCGTGACGATCTGGGGCAGCGGCTTCGTGGTCACCCGGATCGCCCTCGAGTACGCGGCGCCGTTCACCTACGTCGGCGTGCGCTACGCGATCGCCTTCGCCGTGGCGATGCTGGCATTCGGCCTGCGCGCGGCCTGGCCGAGCCGGCCCGCCGTCTGGGGCCATGTCGCGATCGCCGGCGTTCTCAGTCATGCCGGTTATCTCGGGGGGAGCCACTACGCACAGCGGTGGGGGCTCTCCGCCGGCGTGACCGCCCTGATCCTCGCCCTGCAGCCGATGCTGACGGCACTGATCATGTCGCGCTGGCTGCACGAGCGGCTGTCGGCGCTGCAGATGCTGGGGGTCGCGGTCGGGCTCGGTGGCGTCGCCCTGGTGGTCGGCCACCGGGTCGACGCGGCGGCGCTGGCCTGGCCGAGCCTGCTCGCCGTCGCCTCGGCGCTGGCGTGCGTCACCGGCGGCACGCTCTATCAGCGCCAGTTCTGCGCCTCGGTCGACCTGCGCGCCGCGGTCTGCATCCACTTCGCGGTGACCGCGATCGTCCTGCTGCCGATGGGCGCGGCCTTCGAAGGCTTCGCGATCGTCTGGAACCTGCAGATCGCGGCGACCCTGCTTTACCACGTCGTCCTGGTCTCGATCGGCGCGTACACGATCCTGCACCTGCTGCTGCGCCGCGGCCAGGCCACCGGCGTCACCAGCCTGCTCTATCTCACGCCGCCGGTCGCGGCGCTGGTGGAGTGGGCGGTGTACGGGGTGCCGCCGACGACGACGATGTGGCTCGGCATGGCGGTGGCATGCATCGGCGTGGCGATGGTCTCGACCCACCGGGCGGCGCGGTCGAAGACGCCGATCGTCGAAGAGCCGTCGTGAGCGGCCCGCGCGAGGACGGTTGTTAGCCGATCCGGCCGAGCAGGAGGTATTCCATGAGTGCCTTCTGGACGTGCATGCGGTTCTCGGCCTCGTCCCAGACCACCGACTGCGGGCCGTCGATGACGTCGGCCTCGACCTCTTCGCCGCGGTGCGCCGGCAGGCAATGCATGAACAAGGCGTCGGGCCGGGCCGCGGCCATCATCTCGGCGTCGACGCACCAGTCGGCGAACGCGACCTTGCGTTCGGCCTTCTCGGCCTCGTAGCCCATGCTGGTCCAGACGTCGGTGGTCACGACGTCGGCGTTGCGGCAGGCGTCGAGCGGGTCCTTGAAGACCTTCAGGCAGTCGTCGCGGCGCAGGCCCACCGCCATCGGGTCGATCTCGTAGCCGTTCGGCGTGCTGACGTGCAGGGTGAAGCCGAGGATGTCGGCGGCCTGCAGCCAGGTGGTCGCCATGTTGTTGCCGTCGCCCACCCAGGCGACGATCTTGCCTTCCATGCTGCCGCGGTGCTCGATGCAGGTGAACACGTCGGCGAGGATCTGGCAGGGGTGGTATTCGTTGGTCAGGCCGTTGATCACCGGCACCCGCGAGTGCGCGGCGAAGGCCTCGAGCTTGGTCTGCTCGTAGGTGCGGATCATGACGATGTCGACCATCCGGCTGATGACGCGCGCCGTGTCCTCCACCGGCTCGGCGCGGCCGAGCTGGCTGTCGGTGGTGGTGAGGTTCACCACCGAGCCGCCCATCTGGTACATGCCGGCCTCGAAGCTGACACGGGTGCGCGTCGACGCCTTCTCGAAGATCATCGCCAGCGTGCGGTCGACCAGCGGCGTGTATTTCTCGTAGTTCTTGAAGCGCTTCTTGATCGTCGCCGCCCGCTCGAACAGGTAGACGTACTCTTCGGCCCGGAAGTCCCTGAACTGCAGGTAGTGCTTGATCAGGGCCATGCCGGGCTTCATGCCGGCTTCGCAGCCAGGAAGTCCTTGATCAGCGGGCAGAGGATGGCGACGATCTGCCGCGCTTCGTCGGCGCTCAGGATCAGCGCCGGCAGCAGGCGCACGACCTTCTCGGCAGTGACGCTGATCATCAGCCCGGCTTCGGCCGACTGCGCCAGCAGCGGCGCGCACGGGCGGTCGAGCTCGATGCCGAGCATCAGGCCCTGGCCCCTCACCTCGACCACGCCGGCCACGCCCGCGAGCTCCTTCTCCAGCCCGTCCTGGAGCACCTTGCCGACGTTCGCGGCGTTCTCCAGCAGTCGCTCCTCTTCCATGATGCGCAGCGTCTCGACACCGGCGCGCATCGCCAGCGGGTTGCCGCCGAAGGTGGTGCCGTGGTTGCCCGGGCCGAGCACGTCGGCAGCCTTCGGGCCGCAGACGACGGCGCCGATCGGCACGCCCGAGCCCAGGCCCTTGGCGAGCGGCATGACGTCGGGACGGATCCCGGCCCACTGGTGCGCGAACCACTTGCCGGTGCGGCCCATGCCGCACTGCACCTCGTCGAGCATCAGCAGCCAGCCGCGCTCGTCGCAGAGGCGGCGCACTTCCTTCAGGTAGCTCACGCTCGTCGGGCGGATGCCGCCTTCGCCCTGGATCACCTCGAGGAACACGGCGACGACGTTCGGGTTCGTCGCCGCGACCTTCTCGATCGCCGGCACGTCGTTCAGCGGCACGCGCACGAAGCCCTCGACCAGCGGGCCGAAGCCGGCCTGGATCTTGGCGTTGCCGGTGGCCGAGAGGGTGGCGATCGAACGGCCGTGGAAGGCGGCTTCGTAGACGACGATCTCCGGCCGCTCGATGCCCTTGTCATGGCCGTACTTGCGCGCGATCTTCAGCGCCGCCTCGTTGGCCTCGAGGCCGGAGTTGCAGAAGAAGACGTTCGTCATGCCCGAGAGCTCGCACAGCCTGGCGGCCAGCTGCTCCTGGAGCGGCACGAGGTAGTAGTTCGAGCTGTGGATCAGCCGGGTCACCTGGTCGTGCAGCGCCGGCACCAGCTTGGGGTGGTTGTGGCCGAGCGTGTTGACCGCGATCCCGGCGAGCCCGTCGAGGTACTTCCTGCCCTCGGTGTCCCAGAGCCAGCAGCCGCGGCCGTGCGACAGCGCGATCGGCAGCCGGCCGTAGGTCTTCATCACGTGGGGCTCGGGCGCGGCGGGCAGCTTTTCGGGCGCGTTCATGGCGTAGGTCACTCCGCGAAGGGGAGGGCGATTCTAAAGCCGGCATTCGTCCACGCTGGTCGGGATGTTGCGGCGCAGCAGCGGCCCGCGGCGCGGGCGACAATCGCCTCGAACTTTCCTCCCAGCGCGTGGCCGAGCCTCGAGAAGTCTTCATCCAGGGCGTGACCAAGAACGGCAAGACGTTTCGCCCGAGCGACTGGGCCGAGCGCCTGGCCGGCACGATGTCGTGCTTCCGGCCCGACGGCGGCAGCAGAGGGCCAGGCGCCTTCATCGGCTATTCGCCCTACTGCGTGCCGCGGCACATCGACGGCGTCAAGGGAGTGCTGGTGAATGCCGAGCTGCGCGAGATGGAGCCGATGGCCTGGGACTTCGTGATGCACTTCGCCCGCGACAACGACCTGATGGTGGTCGCCGATCCGGCGGTGACCTGAGGCCGGAAATGCGAAGGGCGGAAATGCCGAAAGGCCCGCAGTGCGAGCCCTCGATGCGGGAGCGGGGGACGCTCAGGCCGCGGCCAGCGCCTTCACCTTGGCCGACAGGCGGCTCTTGTGGCGCGCCGCCTTGTTCTTGTGGAACAGGCCCTTGTCGGCGACCGAGTCGATCACCGGCTGCGCCACCTTGAACAGCTCGGCGGCCTTGGCCTTGTCGCCCGAGTCGACCGCCTTCTGCACGTTCTTGATGACGGTGCGGAAGTGGGAGCGCATCGCCGTGTTGGCGGCGTTGAGCCTGGTGTCCTGGCGGACGCGCTTGAGGCCCGACGCGATGCGGACGGTCTTCTTCTTGGCTTTGGAGGCGGTGGCCATCGTTCGGTATAGCTTTCGCTGTAGCTGGGAGCCAGGTGGATTTTGGCAAAGACCGCGAGTATAGCATTCGGACCCATGAATTTGCTCCGGGCGGCGTCGACCATTTCCCTGTTCACGCTCGCTTCCCGGGTCACCGGGCTGGCCCGGGACGTGGTGGTCGCCGCCGTCTTCGGCGCCGGGGCGTCGCTCGACGCGTTCAACGTCGCCTTCCGCATTCCCAACCTGCTCCGGCGCCTGTTCGGCGAGGGCGCGTTCACGCAGGCGTTCGTGCCGGCGCTGGCCCGGGTTCGCGCCAGCGAGGGCGACGAGTCGACGCGGCAGATGGTCGACGCCGTCGCCACGGTGCTGTTCTGCGTACTCGCGGTGACCTGCGTCGTCGGCGTGGCGGCGGCGCCGGTAATCGTCTGGCTGATGGCCTCCGGGCTCGCCAGGTTCGACGAGGCCGTGGTCATGACCCGCGTCATGTTCCCGTACATCGGCCTGATCTCGCTGGTCTCGCTCTCGGCCGGCGTGCTCAACACCTGGAAGCGGTTCGCGGTGCCGGCGGCCACGCCGATGCTGCTCAACCTGGCGATGATCGGCGCCGTCTGGGCGCTCGCCCCGCTCGGCGGGCGCTGGGGCCTGCCGCCGATCTACGCCCTGGCGGTCGGGGTGATGGTCGGCGGCGTGCTGCAGCTCGCGGTGCAGATTCCGGCGCTTGCCAAGGCCGGTTGCCTGCCGCGCATCCGGCTCGGCTTCGCCGCCCTGGGCGTGGCCTGGCGCCACCCGGGCGTGCGCCAGGTCATGCGGCAGATGGCGCCGGCCCTGCTCGGCGTGTCGGTGGCGCAGATCTCGGTCCTGATCAATACCCAGATCGCTTCGCACCAGGGCGTCGGAGCGGTGTCGTGGCTCGACTACGCCAGCCGGCTGATGGAGTTCCCGACGGCGCTGCTCGGCGTCGCCGTCGGCGCGGTGCTGATTCCCCAGCTCTCGGCCGCCCGGGCCCGCGACGATGCCGCCGCCTACTCCGGGATGCTCGACTGGGGCCTGCGCCTGACGCTGATGCTGGCCCTGCCGAGCAGCGTCGCCCTGCTGGTCTTTCCGGAGGCGCTGGTGTCGACGCTGTTTCAGCGCGGCCAGTTCGATGCGCTCGCGGTGGAGAAGACGGCGCTCGCCCTGCGCGGCTACGGCTGCGGCCTGCTCGGCCTGATCGGCGTCAAGATCCTGGCGCCGGGCTTCTATGCGCAGCAGGACCTGCGCACGCCGGTGACGATCGCCATCGTCGTGCTCGCCCTCACCCAGGCGATGAACCTGGTGTTCGTGCCGCTGTTCGGCCACGCCGGGCTGGCGCTCTCGGTCGGCCTGGGCGCGCTCGTCAACGCGGTCTGGCTGTTCGTCGGCCTGCGCCGCGGCGGCTGGTTCAAGCCCGAGCCGGGCTGGGGCCGGTTCGCGCTCTCGGTCGGGATCGCCACGCTGCTCATGGGCGGACTGCTTTACGCCGCGCAGACGCGGATCGACTGGGCCGGCCTGGCGGGCCGCGAGTGGTTGCGGATCGGCTGCCTCGCCGCCAGCCTGACGCTCGCGGCCGTGCTGTACTTCGCCGCGCTCGGGCTTGCGGGTTTCCGGCCGCGCGATTTCTCGCGCCGCGGCTAGGGGCCTCTGTTCCGCCGACGCCGCCCAGGTTCTAAACTCGTCCCATGTCCGGGCTCCTGCCGCTCCTTCCGCCGACCGCGCTCGACTACTTCGCCTCGCTGGTGGCCGAAGACGCGGGCCTGCCCTTGCTCGAGTCCGCGATCGCGATCGCCCAGCACGACTACCCGCGGCTCGACGTCCAGGCGACCCTGGCCGAGATCGACACCCTGGCGTTGCGCCTGCAGCGCCGGATCGCCGCCGACGCCGGGCCGATGCAGCGGCTGCGCCTGCTCAACCGCTTCTTCTTCCAGGAGCTGGGCTTTTCCGGCAACGTCAACGACTACTACGACCCGCGCAACAGCTACGTCCACTGCGTGCTCGAGACCCGGCGCGGCATTCCGATCACGCTCGCGCTGCTCTACGTCGAGCTTGCCAACCAGGTGGGGCTGAAGGCCTGCGGCATCGCCTTTCCCGGCCACTTCCTGGCCAAGGTGCACATGCCGCAGGGCGAGATCGTGATCGATCCGTTCACCGGCCAGTCGATGTCGCGCGACGCCCTCGATGCCCTGCTCGTTCCCTATCGCCGGCGCGGCGGCAAGAGTGGCCTGGGCGAGGCGCCGCTCGGCGACTTCCTGCAGGCGGCGCAGCCGCGCGAGGTGATCGCGCGAATGCTGCGCAACCTCAAGGAGGTGTTCCGCAGCAGCCAGGACGCGGCCCGACTGCTCGGCGTCGCCGAACGGCTGGTGATCCTGCTGCCCGACGCCTGGGAGGAGCGGCGCGACCGCGGCCTGGTGCATGCCGCGCTCGGCGCGCGCTTTCCGGCCATGGCCGACCTGGCCGGATACCTCGAGCACGCCCCCGACGCCCCGGATCGTCCCGCCATCCGCAAGCGCCTCGCCGAGCTCGGCCACGACGCGCGATGAAACCCTCCCGCTCGCTTCGTTCGCTGCCCGCCGAGGCGGCGCAGCCGCGCTCGGGGCGGCCCGGCGCCCGGCCGGTCCCCCGCTAACGTGCTCTTCACGCCCGCGCAGCGGCGGATCCTCCACTGGGCAGCGCTCGGCCTGGCCGTGGGTGTGCTCGTCTGGCTGCTCGCGCCGGTGCTCACGCCGTTCGCGATCGGCGCCGCCCTGGCCTATGCGCTGCATCCGACGGTCGAAAAGCTGGCGGCCCGCCGCGTGCCGCGGCTGCTCGCGGTCGCGCTGGTCGAGATCGGCGCGCTGATCGCCGCGGCGGCGTTGATCCTGCTGGTGGTGCCCATCCTCTCCAAGGAGCTGCCGCTGCTGCGCGACCAGCTGCCGGTGCTCGTCGACCGGGTCAACCGCACGCTCTCCCCGTGGCTGGCGCAGATGGGCATCAACGTCGGCCTCGACCTGCCCACGCTCAAGGCGTTCGTCCTCAAGTACCTCGACGCCAACTGGGACGAATCGTTCGCCACCGCCCTGGTCTCGGTGCGGATCGGCGGCAGCATCCTGATCACGGTCGTCGGCTATGTCGTCCTGGTGCCGGTGGTGCTGTTCTTCCTGCTCGCCAACTGGCCGGCGTACATGGCCCGGCTGGTCAACCTGGTGCCGCCGCGGCTGCGCGGCAGCGTCGCCGACTTCGCCGCCGAATGCGACACCGTCCTCGGCCAATACCTGCGCGGCCAGCTGCTGGTGATGCTGCTGATGGCCGCCTTCTACAGCGTCGGCCTGGCCCTGTTCGGCTTCGAGCTGGCGGTGCCGGTCGGCGTGTTCACCGGCCTGGCGATCTTCGTCCCGTACGTCGGCTTCACCATCGGCCTGATCCTGGCGCTGCTGGCCGGCGCGCTGCAGTTCGGCGGCTGGTACGGGCCGATGGCGGTCTTCATCGTCTACGGCATCGGCCAGATCGTCGAGGGCCTCTTCCTGACACCGAGGATGGTCGGCGGCCGGATCGGCATGAGCACGCTGACGGTGATCTTCGCCCTGTTCGCCTTCGGCCATCTGTTCGGCTTCGTCGGCGTGGTGCTGGCGCTGCCGATGAGCGCGCTGATCGCGGTGGTGCTGGCGCGGCTGCGCGCCAGCTACGGCAAGAGCAACCTCTACGTGGGATGAAGCAGATCCCTCTCGCCATCGGCCCGGAGGCGGCTCGCACCTACGAGAATTTCCTGCCCGGACCGAACGCCGCCGTGCTCGCCCACCTGCGCATGCTCGCTCCGGGCGCGCCGCCGGTCTACCTGTGGGGGCCTGCGGGCAGCGGCAAGACGCACCTGCTGCATGCCGTCGTCGAGCGGGCGCAGCAGCAGGGCGATTCGGCGGTCTGGTTCGCCGCCGCCGCGCCGGCCTCGTGGCAGGCACCCGACCACTTCGACTGGCTCGTCCTCGACGACTGCCAGGCGCTCGACGCCGAGCAGCAGCAGGCGGCGTTCGCCCTGTTCGTCGAGGCCGGCACGCAGGGCGCCGCGGTGCTGGCCGCCGGCAGCGTGCCGCCGATCGACCTCGGCGTGCGCGAGGACCTGCGCACCCGGCTCGGCTGGGGCCACGTTTTCGCGCTCCAGCCGCCGGCGGAGCCCGAGGTCCGCGCCGCCCTCCGGCGCGAGGCCGACCGGCGCGGCACCTTCCTCACCGACGAGGTGATGGACTACCTGCTCACCCGCTTCGCCCGCGACCTCAAGCACCTGATGGCGCAGCTCGACCGGCTCGACGAATTCTCGCTTTCGACCAAGCGGGCGATCACGGTGCCGCTGCTGAAGCAGATGCTGGCCGAAGAGGGGGGCGGAGGATGAAGCCTGCGCCCGGCGCCGGGCTCGCCCTCTTCGACCTGGACCTGACGCTGCTGCCGATCGACTCGGACCACGCCTGGGGCGAGTTCGTGATCGGCCTGGGCTGGGTCGACGCCGCGGCCTTCCGCGCCGGCAACGACGCTTTCTACGAGCAGTACAGGCGCGGCGCGCTCGACATCGATGCCTACATCGCGTTTGCCGCGGCGCCGCTGCGCGAGCGGCCGCCGGAAGCGCTCGCCGCGGCCCGCGCCCGTTTCATGGCGGAGGTGGTGGCCCCGGCGATCCGGCCGGCGGCGACCGCGCTCGTCGCACTGCATCGCGAGCGTGGCGACCGGCTCGCGATCGTCACCTCGACCAACGACTTCATCACCGCGCCGATCGCCGCCGCCTTCGGCATCGAGGCCCTGATCGCGACCCGCCTGGAACGCGACCCGGCGGGCGTTCCGACCGGCCGGATCGACGGCACGCCGGCCCTGCGCGAGGGCAAGGTCGCGCGTGTCGGACAATGGCTGGCGGAAAGCGGCATGGGCTGGGACGATTTCGAGCGCATCAGCGTCTACAGCGATTCGCCCAACGACCTGCCCCTGCTCGAGCGCGCCACCGACCCGGTGGCCGCCAATCCGTCGCCCGACCTCGAAGCGCTCGCCCGCGCGCGGGGCTGGCGCATCGTGAGACTCTTCGAATGATCAAGAAATTCATCGACAGGCTGCTCGGCAAGACCGGCGCCGCTGCATCCACCACCCGCGCCGGCAAGCGCGTCGAAGTGCCCAAGTCCGAGCACGGCATCGACCCGAAGCTGGTCGACGAGCGCGCGGTCAAGGTCGTCGCCACCCTGGCCGAGGGCGGCTACGAGGCCTACATCGTCGGCGGCGCCGTCCGCGACCTGCTGGTCGGTCTCCGGCCCAAGGACTTCGACGTCGCGACCAACGCCACCCCCGAGCAGGTCAAGGGCCTGTTCCGGCGCGCCTTCATCATCGGCCGGCGCTTTCGCATCGTCCACATCGTCTTCGGTCGCGGCCGCCAGGACCGGGGCCTGTCGGAGGTGATCGAGGTCTCGACCTTCCGCGCCCGCCCGGACGCCGCCGCCGCCGAGCTGGCGAGCGGCAACGAGAAGACAGCGAAGAGCGAGCTCGCCGGCCGCCTGGGCAAGAGCGGCCACGTCGTCGACGCCGAGGGCCGGGTGCTGCGCGACAACGTCTGGGGACCGCAGATCGAGGATGCCGAGCGGCGCGACTTCACGGTCAACGCGATGTACTACGACCCGCTGCGCGAGATCGTCGTCGACTACCACGGCGGCATCAAGGACGTGAAGAAGAAGCTGCTGCGCATCATCGGTGACCCGGTGCTGCGCTATCGCGAGGACCCGGTGCGGATCATCCGCGCGGTCCGCTTCGCCGCCAAGCTCGGCTTCGAGATCGAGCCGAAGACGCGCGCGCCGATCAAGGAGATGGCGGCGCTGCTCGACAACGTGCCGCAGTCGCGCACCTTCGACGAGATGATCAAGCTGCTGCAGACCGGCCACGCGCTGGCGTCGATCGTCGAGCTGAAGAAGCTCGGCCTGCACCGCGGCGTGTTCCCGGTGCTCGACGTGGCGCTGGACGAGGTGCAGCGCCACGACGGCCGGGAGCAGTTCGTGCGCCTGGCGCTCGCCGACACCGACGAGCGCGTCGCCGCCGACAAGCCGGTGGCGCCGAGCTTCATGCTGGCGGCGATGCTCTGGCACGACGTGCAGGACGGCTGGAAGCAGCGCCAGGCCGCGGGCCAGGCGCAGTTCCCGGCCCTGCAGGACGCGGTCGACGCCGCCTTCGACGCGCGCATCGGCGACATCTCCGGTCGCGGCAAGCTGGCGCTCGACATGCGCGAGATCTGGATGCTGCAGCCGCGCTTCGAGCGCCGCGCCCCCAACTCGGCGATGACCCTGCTCGAGCAGCCGCGCTTTCGCGCCGGCCTGGACTTCCTGCGCCTGCGCGGCAAGGTCGGCGAGGCCGACCCGGCGCTGGCCGAATGGTGGGAAGGGTTCTTCCAGGCGAGCAACGACGAGCGCTACCGCATGCTCGAAGCCGTGCGCGAGCCGAGCGGCGGGCCGCGCCGCGTGCGGCGGGTTCCCGCCGCCGCCGCGGCCGCGGGCGGGACGGCAGCGGGCGGGACGGCGCCGCGGGCAGCCCGGGGCGACTCCGGCGACACAGGCGACCCTGCCGACGCCGAGGCCGGCGAATCCCGGGACGCCGGCGACGCGAGCGACGACGAGCCGGCGCCGGCCGACGGCTCGGCGCCGCGCAAGCGCCGGCGCCGGCGTCGCCGTCCGGGCGAGCCGGCCGCCGACATCCCGATCTGACGCCGGCGGTGGCTGCGCATGGCGAGGAGGCCTTCGTCGGCCTCGGTTCCAACCTCGGCGATCGCCGGGCGAGCCTGGCGGCGGCCTTCGCAGCGATCGCGGCCTTGCCCGGCACGGACCTGGTCGCGCGCTCGTCGCTCTACGAATCGGCGCCGCTCGACGCCGGCGGCGCCGATTACCTCAACGCCGTCGCCCGGCTGCGCACGGCGCTCGCGCCCGTGGCGCTGCTGCGCGCCCTGCAGGCGATCGAGGCGGGCGCCGGACGCACGCGTCCGTACCCGAACGCGGCGCGCACGCTCGATCTCGACCTGCTGCTCTACGGCGACCTCGAACTCGCCACCGACGCGCTGGTCCTGCCGCATCCGCGGCTGCAGCAGCGTGCCTTCGTCGTGCTGCCCCTGCTCGAGATCGCCCCGGACCTGCGCTGGCGCGGCGGCACGCGGATCGACGCGCTGCTGCCGGAACTCGGCGGGCAGCGCCTCGCTAAACTCGATCGATGATCGAATCCATCCCCGTCCCGACCGGCGGGACCGGCCGCAGGCCGAGGGCGCCTTGATGAGCGACGGCATCGGGCGTTTCCGCCACATCGCGATCGAGGGACCGATCGGCGCCGGCAAGACGACGCTCGCGCGCCTCCTGGCGGGCCGGATCGGCGCCGAGCTGATGCTCGAGCAGCCGGCTGAGAACCCGTTTCTCGACCGCTTCTATGCCGACATGCCGGGCTACGCCTTCCAGACCCAGCTGTTCTTCCTGTTCCAGCGCGAGCGCCAGGTCCGCGGCCTGGCGCAGGCCAGCATGTTCGGCCAGGGCCTGGTCAGCGACTTCATGTTCGCCAAGGACGCGATCTTCGCCAAGCTGACCCTGAGCGACGACGAGTACCGGCTCTACGCGCAGATGCACGCCCCGATCGCCGCGCAGCTGCGCGAGCCCGACCTCGTGATCTGGCTGCAGGCCCGCCCGGCGACGCTGCTGGCGCGGCTGCGCCGGCGCGGCATCGCGATGGAGCAGCAGATCGAGCTCGGCTACCTCCA
>Ga0163144_10006304_pt1 | contig 26189 bp, 20 predicted proteins | sample OliLak19BULKMAT1_FD_123175 | JGI IMG/M metagenome (GOLD analysis project Ga0163144, IMG submission 123175) | Freshwater microbial mat bacterial communities from Lake Vanda, McMurdo Dry Valleys, Antarctica - Oligotrophic Lake LV.19.BULKMAT1 | ecosystem: Environmental > Aquatic > Freshwater >...
TCTGCCACGTCGATATAGACCGCGGCCCAGGCGTCACTGAACGCGTCTGTGGCCTGGGCTATTGCGTGCGGGTCTGCGGTTGTCGTTGTCATGCCACCATCCTTGGTTGAAAACGGTGCAGGTGAGTGCCGGTCGGCTGCCACACCGCCCTTTGTCTCCTCTTCAATTAGGTCCCCATGCGGCACTGCTGCTATTTGTCGCGGACACGAATCCAGTGATCCGTGAATTTCAGATGTGCATTTGCCGGAAGCTGCGGCATGTGACAACTCAGGCAGTTGTCTTCCCGGTTGGCAGTTGAGCAATCGGGCGCTCGATTGTGAGCAGCGTCATGACAATCCAGGCAGACTGCTGCGTGGATGCGCCAGTCGCGCGACGTGGGGCGATGCGGGTCGTGGCAGTTGGTGCAGTCCAGTCGGGCCGATCGTCCGGACGCCGGCAGAACTTCTCGCTGTTGCTTGAAACAGGCACTTTGAACCAGTCCGACAGAAGCGAATCGGACCAGAGTTTCATCTTCCGGGGTAATCTCGCCACTCATCTCATCGGCGCGACGATGGCATTCCCCACAGCGGTTCACCGACTCTTCCGGCGTCATCTGAGAGAACCGTTCGATCGTGGACGACAGCCCCAGATCCATTTCGTGAACATGCCGGGTTGTGTTCCAGTGGCATCGCGAACAGCCGATGCCAGGCTGAATCCCCTCGAACTGAATCCGTTCCCCGATCGTCGGGACGTGCGTGCAATGGCAGCCAAAGCAGTTGATGGTCTCGGCTGCTGACCGGGGAAGTCCGAGACAGAAAATACCGCTGGTTTCTTTCAGCTTCTCCATTCCCAGCGTAACTCCCAGCTCCTGATCGGGATACCAGCTGACGCTGTGCTCAATCGCGGACGTGTTTCCTTTGTCATCGGTCCAGGTGATCAGCGGAGTGCGCGCATGTGTGCCCGAACCGAAGATCCAGTCGATTGTCAGCTCGCGGGCATAACCGGGCGTTGAAACCAGCAGTCGACCATCCTGTGACCTGTAGTGAAAATCCACTGCCGACTGATCATGGCGAAAAGTACGGCCTGCAAAACCGTTAAGCATCTCCTCCTGCGTCGCGCGACTCAGCGTCCGGGCGTGCGGGACCGCGGGATAATCGTCGGTGATGTCGGAATGGCACTCCGCACAACGCAGCTCCGAGACCGGCGGGGTGGCACTCAGAACAATCGGTCGAGGGGGAGCAGGCCGGGGCGACAGCACTGCCGAAGGCCCCAGGGCTGACCAGACTCCTGCCGCTCCCAGCAGCAGCACGATGAACGATGGAATCAGTCGCAGCGGGGAAACGTTTTCGGCGGATTTAATCCTCGTGTCTTGCATGCGAAGGTATTCCGTGTCAGGGGCCTGCGAAAGGGCCGACTTGCAGGTGCCAGTACTGCGCGGCAATCAGCACAGCCTGGTCCTGACTCGTGGAAATCACATGGTGCAATTCCTGCTGGGCTTGCCGGGATTCGCCCAGTTCCAGCCACAGCATCGCGGCGGCAAAATGCTCGGAGGAAGTCTGCAGCGGCAGCACATCGACCGCCTCTTCGAGGTGACCTCGCAGGTAGTGACTGACACACCTCACCCACGCATCGGCAGCCTTCGCTTCCTCGTCCGCCTTCAGCAGCAGCCATGGAAGGTCAGATTTGACCTGATCGCGCATCAAAGTCTGCACCACAAGTCGCCGAAAATAGCTGGCTTCACCGAACGTTATCCATTCCTGGTACGCCAGATCGATTTGGCACGCGCGAAACTCGTCCGCCAGCGACCGATGTCGACTGTGTTGTCGCACCGGCAGCAACGCCCTCAGCGAGGCCAGCGGAATATCCATCGCCCGAAATAGCTGCGACTGACGAATCGCCGCAGACGGATCGAGACCGCCGCCGCACATTTCCACTGCATCAAACCGCCAGCCAAGACCGTCGTAGATTTGTAGGGTTGGCTGCCACGGGCCAAGTTCGACGAACCCCTGCTGTCGCATGGTTTCCAGAATCGCAGCGGAGCAACGCGGATCATCGGCTGAGGCGAAAGGCATCGTGGGGGAGTCCAGATCGAGCGGACGCCATGTCGTTTTCGTTAGTTCCCGGTGAAGCCGTTGCTTCTCGACGGGAATGAACAGCCACTCCACCTGCCACTCAGCCATCTGATGCACCCAGCCTCCCCACGTTCCATCGTCACGGCGATAGCGGGCGCGGTGGGCTCCCAGCAGATCCGCTATCAAAGCTGCGTGCAGCGGTACGCGACCTCCAAGCAGAGCGCGTTGCGGATGATCAGCCAGCTTCACATTGCCATCAAGCCATGTCACCAAACCAACCGAACGTCCGTCCGGAGCCCAGCCGATCGCTCGTTCATTGGGAAGTGCAAGCAACGATGCATCGAGTAACCGAGGGTCGATTTCCTGAGAAATTCCCCAGCCCAGTCGACGGAATGGCGGCAGCGCGAGACCACTGGCATCGACGAACACCAGGCATAACACGAAGATCGCGGTGGCGGCCAATCCCAGTTGTCGCCAGCGAGACCTGACCATCGAACGGCTCGGCAGCGAATTCGGCACTTGCAGCAAATCCAGCAGGATCCACAAACCGCAGACTGGAAGATTGTCCTGAGATAAGACACCTGCCAGAAGCGGGACGCAACATCCCGCCGCTCCCAACAGCGATTGAAGAGAACTGTACTGAATGACTCCTTTCGACGGATCGCCGCGCTTCGGCAACCGTGTCGGAGAATTCATGAGTTTCATGGCCACCCACAGGCCCCACAGCAATGCAAACGCCCACTCGGCTGTCGTCCCGTGACCGCTGCGAAAGCTTCCGGACCAAGTGGATTCGCCGTAGGTTTCCAGGTTCGCAAAGGTCCCCGGACTCAACAGGATGACCGAATCCCGCCAAGTCAGCAGCCCGCGCGGCGTCATACTGCCACCGAGCAGAGCGGCAATCGGGGCCTGCAGCATGAGCAATCGTGAGGCCAGGGAAGGAGCCCCTGTCACACTGCGTCGCCCCTCATCACCTCGCGACGGCGAAATCCGCGCTCCGATGTCTGTCCAGTCCATGCAGCACAGCCACATTAGCCCCCAAACTGGTCGCGGCCCCAGATTTCCCCACGCGACAAACGTCAACAAGAGTGAAACCCAACGTCCGCGAGATGACATGCGGGAATTGACAACTCGCCACAGTACCGCCATTCCCAACAGGTCAAACAATTGCGGCACCGGCTGCAATCCGTCCCGAACGGTCCATAACACGAGCGGAAGGATGACGATGAAAATCGCCTCACCCGGATTCGCTCGAATGCGGTGCCACAGAAACAGCAAAAGTGACAGGGCAGCCAGCAGCGGCACAGCGGACAGGACGTAAATGCCACCGCAGGTCCAGCCGATATAGAACAGAAGTCCGCTGCACCAGTCGGCCTCGTTGCCAACGTCCAACGATAGTAATTCACGGCATGGACTGAATGAGCCGGAAGCAACTTCGCGCCCGCGGGACAAATCCCACCACAAGTTCGGGGCGAACAGCGGGCGCTGCACCAGAAGTAACGTGACTCCCACGGCCCAGCCGCGGAGTGATCGGGAACTCACTGGTGCGGTCTCCGAACAAAGCGGTCATGACAAACCATCACAGGTCCGGAATGCCTCCAGGGCCAATTCACAGCTTACGGGAGGTCTACTGTTCCCCGGCTGCATTCGCAGCGGAATCCATTTCCGTATTCGTTTCTTCAGGGGTCAGTACCGGAGCGGGTTCATCTGGTGCATCCGCAACACCCGGATCCACGCTTCCACCACAGCCAACACTCGATAAGACGAAGAGAGACAGCACGGACAAGAACAAAAACGGCGTTCGCATCGCTGAAGCTTTTTCTAAGTTGGAACTGAATTCGAAGCACTAACAACCGCACTTCGACTGAAACTCTGGTTGAAAACTACGCTGGCGAAAGACACCGACTTGCCTGGCGGCTGTATGGAGAAGCGGGGGACAATCGTCCCCCGCTTCGTTTCGCTCTCAGGATCCGCGACGCGGGTCCTGCACTTCAGACAAGCTCACTCAGAACTCACCCAGGACGTTGCCGTCCGACTTGTTGCCGAGATTGGCCCATGTGCCGAGATCGATATTCTCGCTGATAAACCGGGCACTTCCGTCACAAAGGACGACCTGAACACCACCGGTATGCATACTGCGGGCCGCGGCGTCGACGCGATCCGAATTCACCCCGCAATCGTTCGACAGCCGGTTGTTCGGTCCCACGTAGGTATTGAAAAACGCTGCTTGTGGAAAGTAGGAGTAGAACCACGAGTAGCCCGCTTGTCGCGTATTGGATATATCTTTGGCAGCAGGGATGCAAACGGTGTTATTTCCGCTGTCATTATCGTTCTCGCGATAAAACCCAATCACGATTTCTGAGGCCGCCAGTGTATTGGTCGTGCCATCGGTGATATCACGAAAACTTGTGCGGGTGTTCTGGCCAAAGATTCCCGGAGGATTCGCGTTGAGGCGAGTTGTTTGCCCGACGCTCCCGACATAATTGCCTGATGCATAGGATCCGTTCGGCACTTGTCCGGTGACCTTGACACCAGCAGGCGTCGTCCACGGAACGCCTCCGTTCCCTGGATCTGAAGGACATCGGAAAGGGGGAACAATCTGCCGTCGTGCACCAGTCGGACTGACGCCGTTGACTCCTTGATGTCCATCTGTGCCGAAAGTTCCCTGCCCCAAATTCCAGTCGATCGTGGCGTAAAGATTCGACTGCTCGATCTGAGGCAGTAGTCGCGGCAACCAGGCGATGTTTCCCGTGTACCATGCGTCTGTAATTCCCGCGTAGGTGTTTCGAATTCTTCCGGGGGGAAAGACGTTGTAGGTATCGTGGTAATTGTGCAGAGCAAGTCCAAGCTGTTTCAGATTGTTTTTACACTGCGTCCGGCGTGCGGCCTCACGAGCCTGCTGCACCGCAGGCAACAAAAGTGCAATCAGGATCGCGATGATGGCGATCACCACCAGCAGTTCGATCAGAGTGAACCCTCTCCGTTTCCAAATACTTTCAGGCTTCATTGCAGGAACTCCAAAAAAAGACATCGACATTTCGGAACTGAATGCAGAACAACCCACCGTCACGAATTGCTCACGACCCGATTGGCCGTGATTCTTACGCTCGCGATTTCCAAAGCTGCCATAGGGGCGGATGGCTGTCCAGGATACTTTTTGTTCAGGTCGCCGTCAATCGTTTGTCTCAGAAGTTCGGTTGCTTTTTGAACGCGATCTGCTACGGCGGGAGGCGCACGGCTGCATCCGGGTCACGAAATCCCGTACTTCCGGCACTTGCTGAAGAACGTGCTTCGAGGAAGATTGAGTTGCCGTGCGGCCACGGCTTTGTTGCCGGCAGCCATGCGGAGCGCTTCCCGCAGCTGCGCCTCTTCCTCGGCTGGATTCTTGTGCGACGCCCGCGAAGACGCAAAGCCCTCTCCTCCTGACGCACGGCGCGCAACACTCTTCACTGTCGCAATTGTCGAAGTGGTCATCGAGGACTTTCCTGTGCCGGAAACGTGAACGGGAGGCAGGCCGATCATCTGCCGCAACTCTGCCGGCAGGTCGGCCAATGTGACGACGTCGCTGTCAGCGAGCACGACCGCGCGCTCGATGACGTTTTCCAGTTCACGAATGTTGCCGGGCCAGACATGTGCCTCCAGCGCGGCAAGGGCCTCGGGATCAATCTGACGGATCTGCTTCTTCGCTTTCTGAGCCGATCGACTCAGGAAGAAGAACACCAGTTCCGCAAGATCTTCCGGACGTTCCCTCAACGGTGGCAGCGTGACGGCCACGACATTCAGGCGATAGAACAAATCCGCGCGGAACTGTCCATTGGCGATCATCTCCTCAAAATTGCGATTGGTCGCTGCGATCAGCCGCACATCCACCTGAATGGTCGTATCACTTCCGACGGGTTCGAAACACCGCTCCTGAAGGACTCGCAGCAGCTTGACCTGAGTCTCTGCCGGGATATCTCCGATTTCATCCAGAAACAACGTCCCTCCGTCCGCAGCCTGGAACCGACCGGCTTTGTCCGCATGAGCCCCGGTGAAGGCCCCTTTCCTGTGGCCGAAGAGCTCGCTTTCCAGCAACGACGATGACAGCGCCGCGCAGCTCACACAGACCAGGCTTCCGGCGGCCCGATCGCTGTTGCGATGGATGACGCGCGCCAGTAATTCTTTTCCGGTTCCGCTCTCGCCGCGAATCAGCACGGTCGACTGACTGCGGGCGACCTTCTTCACCTGTGCGAGAACATCCAGAAGCGAAGCACTGTTTCCGCGAACACCTTCGCGGTCGAAATCCTGTTCCGACGCTGTGACCGGTGCCTGCCCGGCGTCTCTCTGAAGTGATGTCAGTTCGGCTCGGAGCATCGCCATCTGACGCTGCTGCTCTGCAATGCGATCCATCTTCGTTTTCAGCTCGGCATCAAGGCGAGCCATTGCCTGATTGGCCCGCGAACTGTGCAACGCCAGCACCGTCATTTGTGCAATCGCGTGCAGGAACGCGATATCCTCCGCAGAGAACGCTGCGCCGCCGTTGCGACGCCCGAGAATGATCACGCCGTGGAGGCCACCGTCGCCCTGAAGCAGACACAGGAGTTCAGCCCGGAGATCATGCAGCAGCTGCTGCACCGGATTCATCGCGTCGCGGTTCGCCGAGGGGATCCGCAGCACAACCGTCTCCCCCGGTTCGGAGACCGGCACCTGTTCGGTCTTCAGTTGAGCCGGGGCTGTTGAAATCGAACGAGTTCCGATCAGACGGAACACTCCCTGACCGTCGCGCACAAACATGATCGCCCAGGAAGCATCGATCACATCCTGACAAGTCTTCAGCGTGATCTCGGCCATCCCGGATGGTTCTGCCAGGTACGCTGAAGATCGGTTCAGCTGCTGCATTGCGCGATCCAGCTGGTATTTCTCGCTGAAGAAACGCCGGTCGACGACGGCCTGCAGGCGATCGCGCACCCAGAGAGTCAGTCCGGCTGCCAGCAGCAGAATCAGGAAGAGGGAAATCTGCTGAGTTGTCGAAGAGTTGAGCGGCAGACTGTACCTGTGAGCTGCCACGCCTCCAATCGCCAGGAACATCGCGAATCCGCCGGAGACCAGCAGCGACATCAGAACATACCGCCGCCCTTTGTCTTCGGCATCTTCCGCAAGCATCAGCCGGTGCCGCAGCATCCCGTGAGAATAGGCCGCCATGAACAGCATGCTGGCGATGAACATCGGGATCTGGGCTCGCCCGAGTGCAAACTCGACCTTGCGGAAGAAGGCAAGAAACAACGTGTATCCGATCGGGATCGTCGACAGCAGTGCCGCGCTAAGGATGGTCATCACCTGCCGCCGCTCACGGGGTGACTCGATCCGAAACAGACTGACTCCCAGCTTGAAAACGGTCAGTGAAAAATAGCAGGACGCGATCATCATCGCCGTATGAATCACAGCCCTCAGCGACGACAGCAAGGCCGTCGAATGTGCCGCGGAATCCAGCACGCTCGCGGTATCCAGCACCACGATCCGGGTCAATACTGCGAGTTTCTGAAAGACGTTCAATTCGTCGCTGATCGTGCTGCCGTTCAGACTCCAGCCGGTCCAGTAAATCAGCACCAGCAACACACTGATTAAGCCAACCGGGCCGAACACCCCGGCCTGGATCAGCATTCGATGGTTGCGAACGAAATCGGGCTCGCGGGGAAACACGAGAAAGAAATTCAGCACGAGAGCCGGAAGCGTCGCCGCGCAGATGATAAACGGGATATTCAGCAGCGGACTTCCCGTCAGGACCCACCAGTGAAATCCCGGCACAAACGCGCCCATTGCGGCACAGCTCATGAGGCAGAAATTCTGAGCGACCCGGTCAAACGGCCGATACCAGTACGACGCCAGAGCCACTGCAAGAATGGACAGGTGACACGAAAACCAGACGATCGTCAAAGACACTTCAAAAACACTGACCGGACGCACCGGCACATAGACGCGGTTCAGAAGTGACGGATCAGGCGACCGCATGTTCCGGTAAATGATCTCGACCTGGCGTTCAGAAAGGACGGCCGGATCGCTGTTGTAGATCTCAACAAGCGGTGGAACTTTGAGTTCTGCAGGATCGGAGCCCGGAACGAGCTGACCTCCGGGTGGGGTCTTTGCCGACCGGAGGCTTCCCAGCGCGGCGACGAAGTCAAAGAACGTTCCGATCGGCTGACCATTGAGGCGAATCAGACGATCTCCGGGTTTTGGGGTCGGGTCGACGTTCCTCTCGTCCGCAAACATCCACTGGCGGATTTCAACTCCTCCCTTCCGGCTTTCGTCAGGACCTTCGGGAAGCAGACACCTGAGACCGACATCCGGGAACGTTGCAACATACCAAAGCACGGTAACGCAATACGTCACGATGAATGCGGTGAATGCTGCAACAAACCCGCGAAGATCGCGCGTCGAGTGATGAGGATTTGAAAACCAGCTTCGCAAACTCTACCCCTCGCCAAACCCTCCGTCGGCGCTGATCAGCGCCGATCAAGTTGGGCAGATGTTACCTGTCCGGCGCCGACGGATCAAGGCACCGCGAACTTCGGCGCCGAAAATGGCGGCGCCAAGTTGTTGTGGCATCAAGAGTTGGCTCAGCTGAAGTTGCGAATGGCAGCAAAAACGAATGATTCACAAACTTGCTGACCCGATCATGAAAACCGGCAGTTTCGGCATGATGAGTGCATTGTCATTTCGCACCCAGCCGCCCTTCGGTGCGGATGAGCAAGTGTTGAACGAAGAATACACTCGTTGTAGCGGCCGACCCAGTCGTTGCAGCATCCCCAGTCCTCTTCGACGTTCAATCCCCGCACTTTGCTCGTCCTCCGAAGGGCTTTTTCGTGCGCGAACGTTATGTTCCGGAATCTGCAATGGATGTCCGCTGCGTTCGTCGTCACCTCCCACTTTTACGGAACCAGTGCGATCCGGTTCCGGTTTACGTCTGACGAGTACAACGGCATCAACCGCAATGGCGACGGGACGCGTCGTCCTGTTGTGGTCCGGACATACAGCAACCTTGAGCAAGCGATTGCAGAGAACGCAATCAGTCGGATCTACCTCGGCATTCCTGGTGCTTCGACGCAACCGAAGGCGTCGCCTCCGGCCGAAAAATTGCCGACGAAGTGTTCAGTTCGGCTCTTCTTCCGAAGCCGCGCCACTAAACGTCGGTTCCAGGCGGATGCTGTTGACGCACGCCGGGAATCCGGCATAATTCCTGTCGGAGACAGTGTCTGCCCGAACCGACGGGTCGATTGGCTGTCTGAGCGTTCGGCGGATTTTCTTCCTAAAACTGCTCTTTTTGCAGGGATTCGGTGTTCCTGCCGGGACTCGGAGACCGGAGTTGTTACTATTGGAAGATGTTCCTGCCGGAACTCTGTCGCTGCGGGTGTAGCTCAGTTGGTAGAGCGCCACGTTGCCAACGTGATTGTCGAGGGTTCGAGTCCCTTCACCCGCTCTTCTCTGTTGTTTTCCGTGTTGAGATAAGGTGTTCGGGGTCTTTCGGCCAGTGAACAGACTTTTGGAAGTCACTGGCGGCAGTACTCCGGACACCTTTTTCCGTTCCGGAGCAGGCAGTACGTTTTGAATGGTCCGGGAAGAGGTTGATCGAATGAGTTCTGAAGCTGAACAAGCGGTAGAGACGGAAGTCGAAGAATCTGAAGAAGTCGCTCCCCGGATGGCACTGAGGGTGGAAATTCGCGACCTTGGATCGTGCCGCAAGCATGTGTCCGTGACGGTTCCGGAAGCCGACATCGCGACGATTCGTGATGAAGCGCTGGGTGAGCTGGCAGAAAAGGCTCAGGTGCCGGGCTTCCGAGTCGGCAAAGTCCCGCGCGGGCTGCTGGAGAAGCGATTCAAGACTGAAATCTCCGCTGACATAAAACAGAAGGTGCTGCTCGCCAGTCTGGAGCAACTGTCGGATGAGAACGACATTGAACCGATCAGCGAGCCGAAGATCGACGTCGAGGGTCTCGATATCCCGGACTCTGGCGACTTTCACTACGAATTCGATGTCGAAGTTCGTCCGGATTTTGAGCTGCCGGATTACGCCGGGATCACAATTACGCGGTCTTCCGGAGAAACGACGGACGAAGAATTTCAGGCGTTCCGAACTCAGTTCCTGACTTCTTACGCGGAGCGGCTGACGACCGATGATGCGGCGGCAGCAGGCGACTATGTGCTGTGCGACATTACATTCACCCACGAAGGTCGGCAAGTCCGGGAAGTGCGCGGTCAGAGTTTTCGACTGCTGCCACAACTGAATTTTCAGGATGCCGTATTGAACGGCTTTGATTCGCTGATGGCCGGCGCGAAAGCCGGTGACATTCGCGAGGCCACCGTTCAGATATCGCTGCAGTCGCCGGTTGTCGAAATGCGCGGCGAGAAGATCATGGCCCGATTTGAAGTGCAGGAAGTCCAGCAGGTCCGCATGCCGACCATCGACAAGGAATTCTGCGAGCGGATGAGCGCCGACACGGAAGAAGCCCTGGACGACATGCTCAGAGGCGCTGTCGCACGGCAGACCGAATATCAGCAGCGACAGGAAACCCGCCGTCAGGTGCTGGACAAGATCACAGCTTCGGCGAACTGGGAATTGCCAGAGACGCTCGTACGTCAACAGTCGGAAAATGCATTGCGGCGTGAAATCCTGGAAATGTCTCAGGCCGGATTCACGCGAGAGCAGATTATGGCCCGTGAGAATCAGATCCGACAGGACGTTCTGGAGACGACTCGCCAGGCACTGAAGGAACATTTCGTCCTGGACAAGATCGCGACACTGGAAGAAATCGAATGCGAGCAGTCCGACATTGATCGAGAGCTGCAGATGATGTCGTTCCAGAGCAACGAGCCTGTTCGGCGCATTCGTGCTCGTCTCGCCAAGTCCGGCATGATTGAGAACCTCGAAGCTCAGCTGCGGGAACGCAAGGCCGTGGACTTCATCCTTGAGAAGGCCACATTCCGGGATGTGCCGCGTAAGGCACTCGAGAAAACGGACTCCGCATCGGCTCGTTTTGCCATCTGCGGCAACATGACGACCAGCCTGATCGACGACACCGACGACGAAGGCGAATCCGAATAACGGCGACTGTTCGATTCACGCAGGCGCGCGTAGGATAACGCGACGCCTGTTTTTATTTGCCGGGCACTGATCTGCAGGACGAAGCGAATGAAGGACCCGCGACTGGATTACTCACCTATGGCTGCTCGTGAATATTCGGCTCAGCGTCAGATGACGGTGGGCGATCTGCTGCTGGACAATCGCATCATCTTTCTTGACGGGCCGATCCATGACGGCAGCGCGAATCTGATCGTGATGAAGATGCTGTTCCTGCAGTCCGAGAACCGGCATCAGGACATCCACTTCTATATCAACTCGCCCGGCGGTTCAGTCACTGCGACTCTCGCAGTCTACGACATCATGCAGTTCGTGGAATGCGATGTTGCAACCTATTGTGTCGGGCTTTCCGCCAGTGGCGGCGCGATTCTTGTGGCCGGCGGGGCACCCGGAAAGCGGTTTGCGCTGCAGCATTCCAAGATCATGATTCACCAGCCGTATGGTCAGGTGGGCGGGCAGGTTTCGGACATCGAAATCCAGGCCCGTGACATTCTGGCGACTCGTGAACTGCTGAACGAGATTCTCGCAGGCCACACAAAGCAGCCGGTGGAACGCATCGCCAAAGATACTCAGCGCGACCACTATATGACTGCGCCGGAAGCGAAGGAATACGGTCTGGTGGACGAGATCCTGCAGCGTCAGCTGAAGGACAAGAAGAAGTAATCGTCCCGACCGAGAAATCGCCCGGTCGCCAAGCTCGCCAGAGCGTCGGCATCAGTGGAATTGGAAAGCCATTCCCACGGTCTGGCGACCGTGGCGACCCTGAAATGAAGCTTTGACGAAGCACGAAAGCCGGATTTCAACACTGCTGGATGCCGCATATGACAGTCCTTGTTCCGTACGTTATTGAAAAGAACGGCCGCGACGAGCGGGCCATGGATATCTACAGCCGTCTGCTGAAGGATCGCATCGTGATCCTGGGCAGCGGTGTCAATGATGATGTGGCCAACAGCATCGTGGCTCAGCTGCTGTTCCTGCAGTTCGATGACCCGAAGGCCGACATTCATCTTTACATCAACAGCCCCGGCGGATCCATCACTGCCGGCATGGCCATCTACGACACGATGCAGTACATCAGCTGCGACGTGGCAACGTACTGCATCGGTCAGGCCGCCAGCATGGGCGCGATTCTGCTGACTGCCGGAACGCCCGGCAAACGCAACGCTCTGCCGAACGCCCGCATCATGATCCATCAGCCCCTGGCCGGCATGGAAGGCACCGCCACGGAGCTGGAAATCCACGCCAAGGAAGTCATCCGGATCAAACGCCGGATGAATGATATCCTGCTGAAGCACACCGGCCAGACTCTGACCAAGATCGAAGATGACACCGACCGCGACAACTTCATGTCCGCCGAAGAAGCCCGGCATTACAACCTGATCGACAACGTGCTCGAAAAGTTGGGTTGAGGAATTCATCCTGATGAGGCACTTCGCCGTCCTGGTCCTGGTCCTCGGCAACGTTGCGTTCGCACAGCCTGAGCCTCCGCGCCTGATCGTCCGCGGCGACGATATGGGCGCGTCGCATGCCGTTAATGAAGCGATCCTCCAGTGTCAGAAGGACGGGATTCAGACATCGATCGAGGTCATCGTGCCGTCGCCGTGGTTTCCTGAAGCTGTCAAAATGCTGGCTGAGATTCCGACCGCGGACGTGGGTGTGCATCTCGCGCTCAGCAGCGAATGGGACAACGTCAAATGGCGACCACTCACGGACTGTGCGAGCCTGCGTGATACGGACGGCTACTTCTATCCCATGATCTCTCCCAACGGGAACTATCCCGGACGGGCACTCAAGGAAAACAACTGGCAACTCGCGGACGTCGAGAAAGAGTTTCGTGCGCAGATTGAGCTGGCGAAGAGGTACATTCCGCAGCTCAGTCATCTTTCCGGCCACATGGGATGCTCGGGAATCAGTGACGAAGTCAAAGTGCTGGTCAGGGAACTGGCGATCGAATATCGGCTGGACATCGCGCCGGAAGATTCATCCGTGAAGTCCGTTGGCTACACGGGTGCACATGAGACGTCAGCTCAGAAGATTGAGAGTTTCATCCGGACGCTCGAAAGCCTTGAACCCGGCAAGACGTATCTCTTTGTCGACCATCCGGGACTCGATACTCCGGAGATGCGGGCCATCCATCACATCGGTTATGAAGATGTGGCAATCGACCGCCAGGGCGTGACCGACACCTGGACCAGTCCCCGAGTCCGTGACATCATCACCGCCAAACGCATACAGCTCATCAGCTACCGTGATCTGGCGAATTGAGGCCGGGTGGTTTCGTCCGCGGTCCCGTTCCGGTGGTCTGAATGTACGATGGGCATTCCTGCACTTTGCTGCTTGAGCAATCCGCTTTCGCGCAGCCCGTCAACGGAGAACTGCAATCGCTGACGCGCGGGCGCTCTGTTCGACGTTCTCCCGAAAAACATACGTTTTCGTTCTGCGGCCGAGAAAGATCTCGGCGCGAGCTGTGTGTCTATCTCAGCCACGATCAACGGAAGGTGAGGGATGGTGAGCTTTCCTGACACACGCGTCAGCCTGATCCTGAGAATTGCGGATGCACAGAACGCGAAGGCGTGGGAAGAGTTTGCGCGCTCGTACCAACCCGTGGTGTATCGGCTGGCTCGGCGACGGGGATTCCAACATGCCGATGCGGAGGAATTGGTTCAGGAAACCTTGTTGGCGGTGGCACGGGCAGTGGAGAGTTGGGTGCCGGACCCGGAGCGAGGCCGGTTTCGTGTTTGGCTGCACCGGATTGCTCGAAACCTGATGATCAATTTTCTGACGCGGCGTAAACATCGGGTCTGGGGAACCGGCGATTCGGAAATGCATCGTCAACTGGAAGCGGAGTGCGACCCCGACTCCGTGGTCTCACAAATGTTTGACCTGGAATACCGTCGTGAGATGTTTCGTTGTGCCGCAGAGCAAGTGCGGTGCGACGTGAAACAGAACACCTGGCAGGCGTTTTGGCTCAGCACGATCGACGACTTGCCGTCCCTTGAGGTCGCTCGGCGATTGGGGATGTCCATCGGCAGCGTCTACATCGCGCGCAATCGAGTGATGGCTCGATTGCGCGCTGAAGTGCGACGGATGAAAGAGGCGCAGGAAACATCGCCGTCGGAGGTGCGAACGTGAAGACCGCAATGGAAAAAGTAACCTTCGAGAACGTGCAACTTAACGTCCTGCTTTTCGGCGATGACGACAGCAAAGAATTTCTTGTGTCCTCGAGTCATGTGGAGTCGTGCCCGAGCTGTCAGGATCGTCTCACGAAGCTGGCCGCCGAGGACGGCGAATGGGACGACGTGCGGGAGGTGCTGCACTCGACTGACGAAGACAGCATCTCGGACTATCGAGGGAATTCGACCGGGCGGCGCATCAAACTGGACTTCCTGTCACCGCCGTCGCACCCGGAGATGCTGGGACGGCTCGGTCGCTACGAGATCGAACAAGTCATCGGGGCCGGTGGCATGGGCATCGTGTTGAAGGGATTCGATTCCGAATTACATCGGCCTGCGGCCATCAAAGTGCTTGCGCCGCACCTGGCTCACAGTGGTGCCGCGCGGCAGCGATTCTCACGCGAGGCCCGTGCCGCGGCCGCGGTCGTGCATGAGCATGTCGTGGCGATCCACAATGTCGAGTCCGAACAGGAAACACCGTTCATCGTGATGCAGTACGTCGCTGGCCGGTCCCTGCAGGATCGTGTGGATCAGGACGGGCCGTTGATGGCGACGGAGATTCTCCGGATCGGAATGCAGGCGGCAGCGGGCCTTGCGGCGGCACATGCTCAGGGAGTGATTCATCGCGATGTGAAACCAGCCAACATCCTGCTGGAGAATGGCGTCGAACGAGTGCTGTTGACCGACTTCGGCTTGGCGCGGGCGGCGGACGACGCGAGTTTGACTCAGAGTGGCATCATCGCCGGCACGCCGCAGTATATGTCTCCCGAACAAGTCAGAGGGGAGCCAACCGACGGCCGCTCGGACCTCTTCAGTCTGGGTGCGGTGCTCTATTTCATGGCGACCGGTCATCCGCCGTTTCGCGCCGAGCAGGCGATGGCTGTGCTCAATCGCATTTGCCACGATCAGCATCGACCGGTGTGCGAAATCGCACCGCACATTCCCGACGAACTTCAGGACGTGATCGACCGACTGCTTGAAAAAAGGCCTGGCCGCCGCTTCGCCACCGCCGGTGACGCACAGCAAGCGATGGCCAGGGTGCTGAGCAACGTCCAACAACCACGGCGATGGCGAACACGCCACTGGCTTCGTCGGTTGCGCGACAATCGCAGCCAACTCACAGTCGCCGCGGTCGTGCTGTCCATTGCCGGAGTCGGCTGGTCATCCGGCTGGTTCACTGCCCCTGCTACGGAAGCAGTCAAGTCCAGCGAGGTGACGCCCACAAACGCCACGCCTTCCAGCGGCGACCTCGTCGCCCTCGAATTAATCTCGCATCCGGCTGCGTTTGCGAACGCACTGTTCGAGTTCGATCAATCATTAACGAGCTTCGCTGAACGTCCCTGGCCGGAATCCCTTGCTCTTCGTTCCGCGAGCGATTCGTGGACGGAGGATTTGATGACTGCGGACGCCGCGGTCAAACAATTGGAAGAGTCGTGGCCGGTTGGCCCCGACAGCAGTTCGACTCCCGATTCTTTGAAAGGTGAGAACCCATGAAGAAGCATTTATGGTCCATGATCGCGTTGGGTGTGTTCGTTGGTTTGTTTCTGGCGGCGAATTCCTGGGCCCAGCAGAACCAGCCTCCCGCAGCGGGAACCCTTTTGCCCTTCCCACTGCTCGAAACGACTCCGACGCTCGAGTTCACAAAGGTTCTGCGGGACACAACACGCGATGGCCGTGGCTCTTTTTATGAAGAAAAAGAACCCGACTTCCCCGCAGAACGAACACGGATCCAGCAGTTGATGATTGAGTTGGGCGAAGCGACCGATGACGCGAAAAAGCAAGACCTCATAAAACAGCTGGCGACCGCTGTCACCGCGAACTTCGAAGAGGACATGACGTCGCGAGAGGCGGAGCTGACCAAACTCGAAGAGCGGCTGGCAAAGCTCCGCGCCCAACTGGATCGCCGCCGAAAGGCCCAGGGAGAAATCATTCAGCTCCAGCTCAAGGTCATGATCAACGAGGCTGACGGTCTCGGGTTTTCCGGCGCGTCAGCCACCAATGGACTCAGGACGTCGTCCGCCAGTGGCGAGCCGTTTAACCGTGGGGGCAGTCCGCCCCAGCGAACGGGTCGCTGATGCAACACGAGAATGATTCCCCTGTTGGATCACCGAATCCCGTTCTAAGGCGAGCGGCCAGTGAAAACCTACCGTGGGATAGGCTTCCAGCCTGTCGTCTTCTCCGAGGGATGACAGGCTGGAAGCCTATCCCACGGGTAAGACAAGTCCTGCCGATCGCCTTATTGCTCTGGTTCAACATACTCAGTTTGGATCATCGTGGACGGCAGATTCTTCTGCAGCTCTGCCACGGCCGTCTCGCTGGAGCCGAGTGCAGTGCGCGTGATCTTGAGGTCCTTGAGTCCCTTGAGATGAAAGAGTGCCGGTGCTCCTGCGGCCGTGATCCGGGTTGAGCCGAGATGCAGGAACGTGAGCGACATCATGTCTTTCAGCACGGGTAAGCCGGCGTCGGTCAGCATGGTCTGGTCGAGGTTGAGCCATTCCAGGCGATTCAGGGGAGCGAGCAACTGAATGCCGGCATCAGAGATCTGAACCTTCCAGAGATTCAGTTTTTTCAGGCCGGTGAGCTTTGCCAGATGCACCAGCCCGGCGTTGGTGATCAGCGAATTGCTGCTGAGGTCCAGTTCTTCCAGTGTCGTCCGTGCCGACAATGCTGCGAGCCCGTCGTCGCTGACCTGGGTACTTGCCAGCCGCAGCTTCTTCAGCTTCGGATACTTCGTGACGAGTGTCATCGATGAATCATCGACCACTGTCCCCGCGAGGTACAGTTCTTCCAGATCCGCGAGGCCTGACAGCGATTCCAGCCCCTCCGAGCCGATCCATAGATCATCCAGAGCCAGCACTTTCAGGGACTTGCAGGCGGCGAGTGCTTTCAGGCCGCTGTCGTCGATCGTCGTCTTCCCGTTCTTGCCGGAGAACCGGAGTGCCCGCAGTGCCGTGAATCGCGCGATCGTCGCGGTGGCCTTGTTGGACAGAGCACAGCCTCGAAGATCCAGACTGGTGAGCTGTGGTTTGATTTTCTCCAGAGCCTGGATCTGCGCGTCGCTGAACGATGTGTCGGACAGAATGACTGTTCTCAGCGACTTCAGGTCCGCGAGCTTTGCCAGCAGCTCATCGGTGAGTGTTGCCTGCCTCATGTCGACGTAGACCGCTGAACGCCCGTCGGTTGCGGACAATTTCACGACAGCCCCGGCGACTGTCAGGGCTTTGATCACTGCTGCCTCGGCTGCACTCACCGCAGGAGCGACGGCCTTTACAGACGGTACGTCATCGGCGCATCCTGACAGCGAGAGTGACACCAGAACACCAAGGGAAATGCGTGAAATGAGCACTGGGACGATTCCGGTGAAAATGCTGTCCGGGAAGTAAGCGCGGCCGCGCCGATCATAACGGGTTGTCGGGGCGGAGACATCCGTGATGGGCCACACACAATCCCAGCCGGCGGAGCGGCTGGACAACAGTTGGGCCGACAGTTGGGCCGAACAATCCCAGCCGGCGGAGCGGCTGGTCAACAGTAGGCGCGGTTGAAGGTCGAAGGGTGTTGTGTTACCGTCTCGCCCCGCGCTGACGATTGTCCACGCGGCCTGCTTGAGACTCCCGCCACGTTCACGAGACACGAAGAACAGCAATGTACAAGGTCACTTTGCTTCCAGGCGACGGCGTTGGTCCCGAGATCGCCGAAGCCACTCGAAAATGCGTCGAAGCCACTGGAGTGAAGATCCAGTGGGACGTCCAGGAATGCGGCATCGAGGTCATCGAAGCGAAGGGTGGCGTGCCGGCGAGTGTGCTCGAATCGATCCGCGCGAACGGAGTCGCGCTGAAAGCTCCGATTACCACACCGATCGGCAAGGGATTCCGCAGCGTTAATGTCTACCTCCGTCAGGAATTGGGACTGTATGCGTGTGTCCGGCCGTGCAAGACGTACAAAGGCGTCCGGACGTTTTTTGATGCGTGCAACGTGGACCTGGTGATCGTCCGTGAGAACACGGAGGACCTTTACGCCGGCGTGGAGTTCAAAGCGGGCGAAGCGGTCACGGAAAAACTGATTGGCCAGATCAACGAGGCGGCGACCGGCAAGAAGATCTCGACGGGTGTCAAAACGACCGGCATCAGCATCAAGCCGATGTCCATCGAAGGCACGACGCGCATCGCCGATTATGCATTCAAGTACGCCGTGGAGAACAAGCGGAAGTCGGTCACATCCATTTCCAAAGCGAATATCATGAAGTTCACCGACGGGCTGTGGTACGACGTGACTCGCGCCGTTGCCAATTCTTACAAATCAAAGCATGAATGGGCGGATCTGGCAAAGGATGTTGCACCGTCCGCTGACGCAAACGCCGGTCACTTGGATGCCGGCAACATCGTGTACATGGAACGTCTGATCGACAACATGTGCATGCAGCTGGTGCAGAAGCCTGAGCAATATGATGTGCTGGTGATGGGCAACCTGTATGGTGACATTCTGAGCGATCTCTGTGCGGGCCTTGTCGGAGGACTCGGCGTCGCGCCGGGTGCGAACATCGGCGTTGAGGGTGCGATCTTCGAGGCGACTCACGGCAGCGCTCCGAAGTACAAGGGTCAGAATAAGGTCAATCCGACGGCGCTCATTCTGTCGGCCAAGCTGATGCTCGAACATCTTGGCGAAGCGACCGCAGCGGCGCGCCTGGAGCAGGCTGTGGCGGACATCATCGCCGAAGGCAAAGACGTCACTTATGACATGAAACCTGACCGTAACGATCCGACCGCGGTGGGGACTCAGCAGATGGCGGAAGCGATCGCCCGACGAGTGAAGCAGCTTTAGGCGGAGTGCACTCTCGTGACTGATCCTGTGCCTGCGGGTGGTGCCTGGACTGTGCAACTCGCCCTCGGAAGCGTCGACGGTTCTGAGCCGGATTTGAGGGGACTTCTGGAAATCTGGTTGCGGTTATCACCTCGACTGCTGTGCGACATTCGGAGCGCGCTGGAAAACGACGATGCCGAGAATCTGCTGCTGGCCGCACACACTCTGAAAGGGTCTCTTCTGATTCTGTGCGCTGAGGAAGCCTGTCTGTACGCAACTGAACTGGAAGCCGCCGGTCAGAAGCGGCAGTTATCGAGTGCCGCCGGTTTGCTGACGAAGCTGGAGGCCGAAATTGCCGTCATTTCCCGACTGGTGACAGCGTACATGAACACCCCGTGATCGTGCGGCCTGCAGTCAGTTGCTGCGTGACTGGATTCCGCTTCAGTCGTCGGGTGGCATCCCAGCCGTCGATGAGCGGCAGGCTCATGTCCATCAGAATCAGGTCCGGCAACTGCGATTCGGCCGTATCGATGCCTGCCTGGCCATCGACGGCAATCAGTACGTCGAAGCCGCGCCGTTGTAGTCGACGCGACAGCATGTCCCGATTCATTTCGTTGTCTTCGACCGCCTTCGTATTGCAGCAGGCCGAGCATCCCCATTCCGGCGAGGAGACGCCATGTCACAACGAACAGCGCCTGCTGAGAAATGCTGAACCTGCCGACCATCGCTGTCACCAGCCTTCCGGTGGTCGCTTTCCGCGAATTCTGAACGGCCCCATCAGGCTGCGCTCGCTGCTCGTCCGTGTTCCGCCAGTACCTTCATTCTCAGCAAAGGCAGAGGTCCGGCATTTCCTTCGTCGTACCAGCGTCGTCCGGGATGGTTGCGGACAATTCCGCTCGCTGCAAAGGCGGACGGACCGTCTTGCACAGCGTGATCTGATTTCCCTGTGCGTTGTGGCTGACCTGGTCCATAAACGCCCTGATCAGAAACAGCCCGCGGCCGCACGGCCGAAAGAGATTCTCCGGGTCCGTCGGATCCGGGATGGCTGTCACGTCAAAACCTGGTCCCTGATCACTGATGCAGAAAGTCAGCTGCTCAGCCTCGATACTCATCGACACCGCGATCGTCCGATGACAATACGGCTGCTGTTGCATTCGCTGCTCGATGAGTCGCTCGTAGGCATCGGTACTCAGCTCACGCAGCATCGAACTGACCTCCAGGTTGCCGTGAATTCTGGCATTGCTCAATGCTTCTTCCAGCCCGATCCCCAGAATCGTCAGCTCTGATGCGGAAAGGAGGCCCAGTCGCCGGATCGTGTCCTGCAGGAACGGGACAACCGAATGCACGAGAATCGGATCATTGGGCAGTTCGAATCGGAATTGAGCGTGCTGAATATGCTGGAGCAGGCGGGATTCCCGATGATTTGAATTCGCTGCCTGCATGACCTTCTGGATGATCCCCGGCAGATCGAGAGCCAGTTTCTTCTTCACAATATAGTTGGCCGCACCGTTGCGGAGTGCCTGAATTGCCAGCTCTTCACTCCCCTTGCCCGTCATGATGACCAACGGTGTCTGGATCTTTTGCTCCTGCACGCATTTCAGGAGTTCCAGCCCGTTCATTTCGGGCATGTGGAGGTCGGTCAGGATCAGGTCAAAGCCGCGTACCTGCAATCGCGCGAGCGCTTCCGCCCCGCTGGTCACGAACTCCGCGTTCCAGCTGCCGATCGCGCGGAACACGCGATCCACGATGTACCGGTCAAATTCCGAATCTTCAACCACCAGGATGTCGGGCATGGCATGCTTCAATTCTCTGCACTGTGTAGTGTCGGACAAGCTTCAGCCATCCTGTGCTGTGCCGATTCTCTGTCGCGGTCTCTATTCAGCCGGGCTCTTCATGGGCAGTCATGAATCAGCACCCAGGAATGATATGTTGGCTTTCTGCAGCGTTTCTGTCGATCGTTCACTTTTCGGAACAGCCGTGCGTGTGCAGCAGTTCAGCATTGCCCGAGATAACAACTTTGCGGGTTGTGCTGTGCCTGAATGATCAGCACAGCGAACGGGCGTGCAGATGTCGTATTCGAGTCAATCCAGGGTATGCACCAGCAGTCCGCTGCGGAGTTTGGGTTCGAACCATGTGCTTTTCGGCGGCATGATCTGACCGGCATCGGAGACCGCCATGAGCTGGTCAAGCGTCGTCGGAACCATCGAGATCGCAACGGCCCAGTCTCCTGGGATGCACAGTCGTTCGAGTTCCGCTGTGCCGCGGATGCCGCCCACGAAGTCGATGCGAGGGTCCGTGCGGACGTCTTCGATTCCAAAGATCGGGTGCAGTACCTGACGTTCCAGGATGGCGACATCCAGAGTTCGGATCGGATCGTCCCTGAACAACGGATCGGGCGGAATCGTCAGCTTCCACCAGCGGTGATCAATCAGAAAGCAGAAGGAACCGGGAGCATCGGGGACCGGATTGGTCGTCTGCTCCAACTCACCCAGAGCCTCGAGCTTTTCGAGAATCTCGCTGACCGTGTGTCCATTCGTGTCCTTGAGCACACGGTTGTACGCAAGGATGCGCAGCTGGTCGGAGGGGAACAACACGGACAAAAACCAGTTGCATTCTTCCTGCCCGCTGCCGCCGTTCGGCAGACGCTGACGCAACTCCTTTCCGGCGCGCCACGCACTGGCTGCTCGGTGATGGCCGTCGGCGATGTAGAAATACGGGACTGCGGTAAGAGCCTCGACAAACGGCTGAGGTGTCCCGATCCGCCAGACAGTGTGCTGAATGCCGTCGACCGCTGTGAAATCATACAGCGGTGCCGCGGTGATGGCTTTCGCGACCATCTGATTGATGTGATCTTCGCCGCGGTACGTCAGAAACACCGGCCCGGCATTGGCGTTCAGCGCGAGAACATGGCGCGTCCGATCGTCTTCCTTGCCCTTGCGAGTCTTCTCGTGCTTCAGGATCAGATTGTTTTCGTAATCATCGATGTGAACGCAGCACACGATGCCGACCTGAGCGCGTCCGTTCATGATCTGCCGGTAGGCAAAGACGCTGTCGATCGAGTCTCGTTGCAGGACACCGTCGCTGATCATCGTCTGAAAGTTCGCGGCCGCCTTGTCGTACATCTCCGGATCGTACGGATGCTTGTCCGGCGGAAAGTCGATGTCTGGCCGGACGACATGCAGAAAACTTAGCGGGTTGCCTGCCGCCAAAGCGATCGCTTCCTCCCGGTTGACGACGTCGTACGGAACGGAAGCGACTCTGGAAGCCAGCTCTGCCTTCGGTCGAAGAGGCTGAAAACCTTTGATGCGGGGCATGAAGTGGAAGCCTCGTAGGATGGGCATTCCTGCCCGTCATGCAACGACCGTGAAACCGACGGACAAGAATGTCCATCCAGCAATTTCTGAGCAGTGTTTTGTCTACTTCTTTTCCGGCACGGGCCGATGGGGCCACTTCGGGCTGCCGGCTGGATCATCTCGATGCGGGGTTTTGCCAAGGCCAAAATCATCCGGCTTCAGGTTCAGCTTTTTGTAGTAGGTGTCATCGTTGATGAAACCGTAGAACGTCGGATAGAACGGATCGACAAACTCCACGTCTGTTTTATCCGGCAATTCACCACCTGTCAGCTGAATCGTGGCGTTGACGATCAGACGGCGGAGGTCTTCGTCGACGAAATCAACCGACGCACCGGCCGTCGTACAGAACGATTGGCCGGTCGTCCCGTTTGGTGCTGTGTAGGAATGCAGCCAGGCGAACGGCTGCATCGGTTTGTTACGGTCGTCGTCCGTCAGTGTCTTTGATTCCGGATCGAGCGTCTCAGTAATCGCTCCTCGGAGCAGGATCGTGTCTGCATCGGTCAGGTGTGAAACTCCATAGACGTCGCTCGGAGCGAAAATCTCCGATACGCCTCGAAGGATTGCATGCGTCTCGGCACCTGGCTCCACCACGCTCCGCGCCCCCTCCACCTTGTGCTTTCCGTGGTGAGAAACCCATTCTTCCCCCAGGATCTTGCGTCCAAACGCTCCGAAAGTCAGCGCGTCACCGAATTTTTCATCACCTTGAAATGCATGCGTCGCAGTTCGGAGGCCAATCACGGGCTTGCCCGCATTCAGGAATGCGGTGATGTGTTTTGCCTGCTCAGCATCCGGGCGGCGGAATCGAGTGGCGATGATCATCAGGTCAGCGGAATCCAGTGCCTCCAGTCCTCGCAGGCCCTGCTGGTTGTTGCTGTCGATGTATTCGGCTCCATCGGGACCGAGTGCAAAGATCGCCGTGCACCTGAAGCCGTGCTTTTGGCTGAGAATTTTTCCCAGCATCGGCATCACTTCTTCGGAGCGATATTCTTCATCGCCGGAGATCAACACAACATGTTTCGAATTGGACCGTGCCTTCGCCGGTTCGAATACGAGCGTGTCGCCGGCACTCGCTGTGCTGTCGAAGAGTTGCGCGGCAGACACTATTGTCGCGGCGAGAATCAGTACTCTTGAGCAGTGGATGTTCGGTCGACTCATCAGATTCACCTCGTGGAGACCCGTCGCGTACGTTCACGAATTGGAGATTGCAGGAGTACAACGCCAGTTTAATCGCCGGTCGCATGATTCGGTAGCGGATGGCTCAGTAACTTGGCCCCTTGGCCCCATCCGTGCTGAGCTAACTTAGTCCTTTGAGTTTCCGGTGCCGCCGCTTCCGCTGTACCGCACTGTAGGCTTCGCTACAGTCTCCCCCTGATGGCGCCATGCTACGATTGGCTGAGTTGTTGGTAACTTGTTGTTGGTCGAAACTCTGGACTGCTGCTTCCGATGATCACTCGGCCCGGACTTTTCCGGCTGCTGTGCGTGTCCGTTGATACCGCTCACTTTTTACCCGACTTTTCCTGTCTCTTTTCACCATTGCCCACCTGGGTTCGCGGATTCAGCGGCTTGCTGCAACTCATGTCTGCACCTGACGTTGTTGAAATCGGCGGTTGAGTTATCAACACTTTTACCGTCAGCTGTTACTGCTACTACTCTATTAAAATCTACTAATCAATTTCCTGCCCGATCAAACAACCAGTACGACCCGATGTGACCGCTTCAGACGGTTCCAGTCAGCTTCGGGTCTCTTTCAAGTTGCCACGGGAATTTCCAGATCGCAGATGCTGACTATTCTATTTCCCAGCCTGCCCGATATTGCTTGTTGATCAGCGTGGCAGCTTCCGGAGCGTTAGTGGCGACAAGATTCTCAGCATCCCATTCGATGGCCTTGCCGATGCGATAGGCGACATTTCCCAATAACACGGATTCCGTAAGAGCGCCAGAGTAGTCGAAGTTGCAGGTGGTGGGTGAGCCGTCCTTGCAGGCCTTGATCCACTCGGCGTGATGACCAATCGACGGTGGAAGACTTTGAGCCGGCGGCTGGAAGGACGTGAACTTGTCGGCCGGGAACAATTTGTACTTGCTGTAGTCGGCAAACATCATCCCTTGAGTGCCGACAAACATGACCCCGTTGGCGGGTACAGACTGACCGGCGACTTTGGTGGGAATCAGTTCCCCGTCGTACCAGGTCAGTTTCAGAGCAGGCATTGAACCGCGCGCGGGGAAGTCATATTTGACGATCAGACCGAGAGGACAAGTCTCGGGATGAACACGGGGGCCTTCGGCTTCGCAGCGAAGGGGATGTCGAAGATCAAGGGCCCAGAACGGCAGATCCATGTAATGGCAGGCCATGTCGCCAAGAGTGCCCTGGCCGAAGTCCCACCAACGTCGCCAATTCGCAGGATGGTATTGACCGTTGGCATAGGGTCTCTCAGGAGCGGCACCAAGCCACAGATCCCAGTTCAAAGTCGTCGGAGGAGTATCGCCATTCGCCGGGCGGTCACCACCGCCCCAGCCTTTTCCGACCCACACATGGACCTCGGTCACATCGCCGATGACGCCAGCCTGAATGATCTCCACAACGCGGCGATAGTTGTCTTCAGCATGAATCTGAGTGCCCAGCTGAGTGGCGACACCCTTTTCAGCGGCAGCCTTAGCAATGAGGCGCGCTTCATAAACCGTATGCGTGAGCGGCTTTTCACAATAAACGTGCTTGCCGGCACGAATCGCACGAATCGAAGCTGGCGCATGATGATGATCAGCAGTGCCGACGACGACAGCGTCGATTTTGTCAGATTCGGCGATCAGCATTTCGCGATAGTCGGCATAGCAGCGAGGCTCCAGCTTGTTCGTCTCGGTCAACATGGCCCTGGCTTTGGCGAGGTAGCTGGAATCCACGTCGACGATCGCCACAATATTCTCGCCAATAACACCCTGGACATCTTCTGCGGCCCTGTTGGCCGTGCCGATGCAGGCAATGTTCAGCTTCTCAAGGAGGCTTCTCGAAGGCCGGGCAGGAGCGTGAGAAACAAACAGGGCGGAAGACAAGCCGGCAGTCGAGGCAGCGGCAGTTGATTGCAAAAATGAACGACGATTCGGGGAGGACGAAATTGACACGGCGGGAACCTCGTAAAATCAGGTCGGAGAGGGAGAGGGAAAACTGGCGGACGAACGTCTCAGGATAGCCCGCAGAACAAGCGAAACACAAGTTGACGACAGAGCAGGAGACAGGTAACGTGAAGAAAAGTGCCAGCACCGGGGCTGGCCGCGGGAAAGCCAGACGGGGGCTCAAATGAATGTGACAAGAATCGGCGTGTGTCTCTGTCTGTTACTGGCTTGCGGTGTGCTGGAAGCTCGCACATGGAAACCAGTCGACAAGCCGGCATTCAGCGGCGACTTTCTGGACGTCGAGGGCGATAACGTTCGCATCCAGACAGTGTCGGGCATCGAAGTGATCCCCTACAGATCGTTGTCCCGAAGTGACAAAGCGGTGGTGAAGAGTAACCTTCAGTCGAAGGGCCAGCGCGAAGTGGTGAGCCGTCTGAGTCAGCTCGACAACGGCAAGAAGTCCGAGTCGCCGCGTTCGGAAGCTGACGAACCAGAACAAAACGAATCAGGAAAAACAGATTCGTCATCAGCAATGCCCGGCACTCCCCCGAACGAGAGTCGCAACTGGACCGATATTAATGGCAATCAGTTGCAGGCGGAA
>Ga0163144_10006305_pt1 | contig 26182 bp, 23 predicted proteins | sample OliLak19BULKMAT1_FD_123175 | JGI IMG/M metagenome (GOLD analysis project Ga0163144, IMG submission 123175) | Freshwater microbial mat bacterial communities from Lake Vanda, McMurdo Dry Valleys, Antarctica - Oligotrophic Lake LV.19.BULKMAT1 | ecosystem: Environmental > Aquatic > Freshwater >...
CGCGCACCTTCGGCGAACGCCCGCGCAGCTTGACGTCGCAGGCCTACGAACAGGTCGAGGAGATGATCGTCAAGCTCGAGCTGGCGCCGGGCAGCGTGATCAGCGAGGCCGAGATGTCGGCCACGCTCGGCATCGGCCGCACGCCGGTGCGGGAGGCGCTGCAGCGGCTGGCGCGCGAGCACCTGGTGGTGATCCTGCCGCAGCGCGGCGTGCTGGTGTCTGAGATCGACGTGAAGCGCCAGCTGCGGCTGCTGGAGACGCGAAGGGAGGTGGAGCGGCTGGTGGCCAGGTCGGCCGCGCGGCGGGCGAGCGAGGCGGAGAACAAACGCTTTGCGGTGCTGGCGAAAGAGTTCGCCGCGGCGGCCAAGACGGGGGACCAGATCCGTTTCATGCGCGCGGACAAGGAGTTCAACGACCTGTCGCTGCGCGCCTGCCGCAACGAGTTCGCCGCCGGCGCGATGGGGCTGATGCACGGGCTGTCACGGCGGTTCTGGTTCATGCACCATCGACAGGCGGATGACACCGACGTGATGGCGACCTTGCACGGGAACCTGGCGAGGGCGATCGCGGAGCGGGACGAAGGGGCAGCGGAGGCGGCGCTGGACGCCCTGATCGACCACACGGAGGCTTTCACGAGGGTGACGGTGAGCACTGACCGTACCCCATAGCCAAGTCGCGAATTGACTTGCTCGTCCTGAGCCGCAAGCCAGTTTCGCTCGAATCGCACCGGGCTGACATAAGCCAGCGTCGAGTGCAGCCGAGTCGGGTTGTACCAGAGCAGCCACGCAATGGCTTCGTCCTTGGCCTGGCGCCTCGTCACGAAGCGTTGGCTGTGCAGCCGTTCCACCTTCGACGACCCGAGCAGCGTCTCGCTGCAGCCGTTGTCCCAGCAGTTGCCGCGCCAGCTCATCGAGGCCGTGTGGCCGTGCTCCGCGAGCGTATCCCTGAAGTCCCGGCTGGCGTATTGACTGCCTCGGTCGCTGTGGAAGATGAGTCCGGCCTGCTTGCTCGGATGACGCTTGAACCAGGCCATGCGCAGGGCATCGATGACGATGTCGCGCGTCATGTCCCCACGCAACGACCAGCCCACCATCTGGCGGCTGAACAGGTCGATGACGACCGCCAGAAACAACCACCCTTCGTCGGTGTGGATGTAGGTGATGTCGCCCGCCCCGACCGGAAATCGTGCCGGCAGGTACGACGCTGGCGTTGCCCACGTGCGTGGGGATGAACCGGCACATCCAGCTTGCGCTGCATCACCGCGTCCGCTCGCGCCGTTCGGCAGCGCATCATGAGCCGGCGCACGCAGTCAGTGAGCGGCCGCAACCGCCGAGGCCGCGCGCAGCCCCACCCTAATTCCGCTCGATCCGCGCGTAAGCCGAGTGGTTGTGGATCGATTCCAGGTTCTCGACATCCACGCGGTAGCGGCCGATGCGCGCATCGGCATTCAGGGCCAGGGCGACGTCGCGCACCAGATCTTCGACGAACTTCGGGTTCTCGTAGGCGCGCTCGGTGATCCACTTCTCGTCGGGCCGCTTCAGCATGGCCCAGATCTCGCTCGAGGCGTTGTCTTCGGCGAAGCGCACCAGTTCGTGCCAGCCCACTTGGGCCCCGGGCTGCACCTCGGCGCGCAGGGTGACGATCGAGCGCTGGTTGTGGGCGCCGTAGTCGGAGATCTCCTTGGAGCACGGGCACAGGCTTTTCACGGGCACCGCCACCTCGGCCCACAGCGCCGTGCGGCCGGCGCGCGTCTCGGCGATCCAGCGGCCCTGGTAATCCATCAGGCTGGGCACGCCCGAAACGGGCGCGCGCTTCTTCAGGAAGAACGAAAAGCGCGCCTCGATGCGGCCTTCGGTGGCGCCCAGGCGTTCGAGCATCTGCGCCAGGCGTTCGCGCAGCAGCACCGCGTCGAGCGGCGCTTCGAGTGCGGCCAGGTCGTTCAACCAGGCCACGAAGCGCGACATGTGGGTGCCCTTCTTCTCGGCCGGCAGCGCCACGTCCAGGTCCCACAGCGCGGCGGTGGACTGCACCACGCCGGCCACTGAAAGCTTCAGCGGGTAGCGCACGTCCTTGATGCCGACGCGCTGGATCGCGAGGTGGCGTTCGTCGCGCTCGCTCTGGGTGTCGGGGATGTGCAGCGCTTGCGTCGGATGGCTCACTGAACCCTCCGCGCTGCGCGCTCCGGGATGAGCGCTTTGGGGCGGCCATGCGCGCTCATGTGTTCACGCGCACCAGGGCCGGCCGCGTGCCGAAGCGGGCCGCGATCGACCGCGCGATGCCGTCGGCGTCCAGGCCGTTGGCGGCCATCAGCTTGGCCGGGTCGCCGTGTTCGATGAAGACGTCGGGCAGGCCGAGCGCGAGGACGGGCGTGGCCAGGCCGGCCGCGTGCAGGGCTTCCATCACTGCGCTGCCGGCGCCCCCCATCACGCAGCCTTCTTCCACCGTCACCAGGCCCTCGTGCGTGCGCGCCATTTCGTGCACGAGTTCGGTGTCCAGCGGCTTGATGAAGCGCATGTCGATGACCGTGGCGTTGAGGCGCTCGCCCGCGGCCAGCGCCGCATGCAGGATCGGGCCGAACGCCAGGATCGCGATGCGCTCGCCGGCGCGGCGGTGTTCGGCGCGGCCCCAGGGCAGCTCGGCCAGGCCTTTGTCGACGGCCACGCCCGCGCCCACGCCGCGCGGGTAGCGCACCGCGACCGGGTGGTTGCGGCGGTGCGCGGTGGAAAGCGCCTTGCGGCACTCGTTCTCGTCGGACGGCGCGATCAGGCCCAGGTTGGGGATGCAGCGCAGGTAGGCGATGTCGTAGGCGCCGGCGTGCGTGGCACCGTCGGCACCCACCAGGCCGGCGCGGTCGAGCGCGAACGTGACGGGCAGGTTCTGGATCGCCACGTCGTGGATCAACTGGTCGTAGCCGCGCTGCAGGAAGGTGGAGTAGATCGCGACCACCGGCCTCAGGCCCTCGCAGGCCAGGCCCGCGGCGAAGGTGATGGCGTGCTGCTCGGCGATGCCCACGTCGTGGCAGCGCTGCGGGAAGCGGCGTTGGAACTCGACCATGCCCGAGCCTTCGAGCATTGCTGGCGTGATGGCCACCAGCTTCGGGTCGGCCGCGGCCATGTCGCACAGCCACTGGCCGAAGACGTGCATGAATGCCGGCTTGGGCGGCGTGCTCGGTGGGGTGATCCCGACGGCCGGGTCGAACTTGCCGGGGCCGTGGTAGTTGATCGGGTCGGCTTCGGCCATTTTGTAGCCGCGGCCCTTTTTCGTGACCACATGCAGGAACTGCGCGCCAGGCAGGTCGCGCAGGTTCTCCAGTGTGGGGATCAGCGAGTCGAGGTCGTGGCCGTCGATCGGGCCGACGTAGTTGAAGCCGAACTCCTCGAAAATGGTGCCGGGCACCACCATGCCCTTGGCATGCTCCTCGAAGCGCCGCGCCAGCTCGAAAAGAGGCGGCGCGTTCTTCAGCACCTGCTTGGCACCTTCGCGCGCCGAGGCGTAGAACTTGCCGCTCATCAGCCGCGCCAGGTACTTGTTCAGCGCGCCCACCGGCGTGCTGATCGACATGTCGTTGTCGTTCAGCACCACCAGCATGTCGGCTTGCAGGCCGCCATGCGAAACACCGGCGTTATTCAGCGCCTCGAAGGCCATGCCGGCGCTCATCGCACCGTCGCCGATGATCGCGACGGACTTGCGCTTCTCGCCCTTCAGCTTGGCGGCCATCGCCATGCCGAGCGCGGCCGAGATCGAAGTGGAGCTGTGCGCCGTGCCGAAGGTGTCGTACGGGCTCTCGTCGCGGCGCGGGAAGCCGCTGATGCCGCCCAGCTGGCGCAGCGTGTGCATGCGGTCGCGCCGGCCGGTGAGGATCTTGTGCGCGTAGGTCTGGTGGCCCACGTCCCACACCAGGCGGTCTTCGGGCGTGTTGAAGACGTAGTGCAGCGCGATCGTCAACTCCACCGTGCCGAGGTTGCTGGACAGGTGCCCGCCGGTCTTCGAGACGCTTTGCAGCAAGTACTCGCGCAGCTCGTTGGCCAGCGGCTTCAGGTCGGCGCGCGGCAGCCGGCGCAAGTCGGCCGGGCTGTCGATGCGCGTCAGCAGCGAAGAAGGGGTCATGTCGTTCATCGTCCTAGCTGTCGCGCTCGACCACTTTGTCGGCCAGGATCGACAGCCGCGCGGCCTGGGCCAGGCCGCTGCGGGCCAGCGCCACATGCGCCTGCTCGCGCAGCCCGAAGGCATAGTCGCGCGCGCCCTGCAGACCCATCAGCGACACGTAGGTCGGCTTGTTGTGGTGCTCGTCCTTGCCGGCGGTCTTGCCCAGCGTTTCGGAAGCCTGCGTCACGTCCAGGATGTCGTCGATGATCTGGAAGGCCAGGCCGATGGCTGCGCCGTATTCCGAAAGGCCCGCCCGCGCTGCCGCATCGGTGTCTCCGCAGGCGGCGCCCATCAGCACGCTGGCCTGCAGCAGTGCGCCGGTCTTGCGGCGGTGCATGTCGCGCAGCGCGGCTTCGTCCAGGGCCAGGCCGATGCTGGCCAGGTCGATCGCCTGACCGCCGGCCATGCCGTCGTGACCGGCACTGCGCGCCAAGAGGCCACACAGGCGCGCCTGCAGCGCGGCCGGCAGGGTATCGGGGGAGGGCGTCAGCACCTCGAAGGCCAATGCCTGCATCGCATCGCCGGCCAGCATCGCCTGGGCCACGCCGCACTGCACGTGCACGGTCGGCTTGCCGCGGCGCAGAACGTCGTTGTCCATGCAGGGCATGTCGTCGTGCACCAGCGAATAGGCGTGGATCAGCTCTACCGCCACCGCGGCACGCAAAGCGGCCTCGGCATGGCCTCGCACCGCTTCGCTGGCGGCCATCACCAGCAGCGGGCGCAGCCGTTTGCCGCCGTCGAGCACGCCGTAGCGCATCGCTTGCCCCAGGCCGGCGGGCGCGTCGGCCGGCACCCACGCTTCGAGTGCGGCTTCGACCGCTTGCTGCGTCTGCAGCATCCAGGCTTCGAAGTCACCGCGCATCATGTGCCGCCCTTCCAGGCGCTGAGTTCGCCCGCATCGAGCACCTTCACCTGGTCTTCCACCGCGGACAGGCGCGAACGGCAGATCTGCAGCAACTCAGCGCCGCGGCGGTAGCTGTCGAGCAACTGGTCGAGCGGCAGCTGGCCTTCTTCCATGCGTTGCACCAGGCGCTCCAGCTCACCCAGCGCGTCCTCGTAGCGGAGCGGGGCAGCGTCGGGAGCAGGGGCAGGAGCAGGTGAAAGGGCGGTTGCCGGAGCAGCGTTGCGGGGCATCGGGGTCGCGAAACGAAGGGCGTGATTGTAGTCAGTGGTGATCCGAGGCCGGCCTGCAGCATTCGGTCACATCCGGGCGGAACCCGCGGGCCTGCTACGCCCTCGATACAATCGCGCCCTCGCCGAATGCAGCGTTCGATCGCCTCGACGCACCGCAGACGCAGCGAGCCACCCCCTGCTGACCTGGAGAACCTCCGGATCATGTCCGACCTGAGCCTCGCGCGAGATGCGCTCGTGCGCGGTACGTCGCCGCTTTCGGTGCGCAGCTATTTCGACGCTGCGGTGTTCGAGCGCGAGCGCGAAGTGCTATTCGGCGCCGCCCCGCGCTATGTCGGCCACCGCCTGTGCGTGCCCGAGCCGGGTGACTTCCATGCGCTGTTGCAGGAGGGGGAGGGCCGCGCACTGGTACACAACACACGCGGCATCGAGCTGCTGTCCAACGTCTGCCGGCACCGCCAGGCGCTGATGCTGCGCGGCCGCGGCAACCTGGCCGCCGGTGGCGGTGGCGGCAACATCGTCTGCCCGCTGCACCGCTGGACGTACGACCCCCACGGTACGCTGGTCGGTGCGCCGCATTTCCAGCAAGACCCCTGCCTGAATTTGGCCAACACCGCGCTGCAGGAGTGGAATGGCCTGCTGTTCGAAGCCAACCAGGCGGGGGGTGGCAACGTGGCCGCCGACCTGGCGGCGCTCGGCGCCCGCACCGAGCTCGACTTCAGCGGCTACGTCTACGACCGCACGCACGTCCACCCCTGCGACTACAACTGGAAGAGCTTCATCGAGGTCTACCTCGAGGACTACCACGTCGGCCCGTTCCACCCCGGCCTGTCGAACTTCGTCAGCTGCGACGACCTGCAGTGGCAGATGGGCGCGGGCTTCTCGGTACAGACCGTTGGCGTGGCGCACTCCGGTGGCGAGGCGTTGGGCCGCGCCGGCTCGCCGGTGTACCGACAATGGCAAGATGCGGTGCTGCGCCTGCACGACGGCAAGCCGCCGCGGCATGGGGCGGTGTGGCTCACCTGTTATCCGGGGCTGATGGTCGAGTGGTATCCCAACGTGCTGGTGATCTCGACGCTGGTACCGCAGGGACCGCGCAAGACGCTCAACGTGGTCGAGTTCTTCTACCCCGAAGAGGTCGCCGCGTTCGAGCGCGAGTACGTGCAGGCGCAACAGGCCGCTTATCTGGAGACCTGCGTCGAAGACGACGAGATTGCGCTGCGCATGGACGCGGGCCGCCACGCGCTGATGCTGCGTGGCGACGATGACGCGGGGCCCTACCAGAGCCCGATGGAAGACGGCATGCAGCACTTCCACGAGTGGTACCAGCGCACACTCGCCACGGCACCGTGAGCGAGGCGACGGGCCTCGTCCCGGACTTGCGAGGCCCGCGGGGCCCGTCGGCGCCGCTCTTGATGCTGGGCGCGGCGCTGCTGTTCTCCGCGATGGCGGTGTGTGTGAAGTGGGCCTCGGTACAGTACAGCGCGGGCGAGTTGGTGTTCTACCGCAGCCTGATCGGCACCGTCTTCATCACGCTGCTGGCGCGTGCCCGCGGCACGCCGTTGAAGAGCCCCATGCCGGGCATGCACTTCTGGCGCAGCGCCACCGGCGGCGTTTCGCTGCTGCTGTGGTTCTATTCCATCGGCGGCCTGCCGTTGGCCACTGCGATGACGTTGAACTACATGTCGTCGGTGTGGATGGCCCTGTTCCTGATCGGCGGGGCCGCATTGCTCGGCGCCGCACGCGTCGACGGGCGGCTGGTGGCGGCCGTGCTGACGGGCTTTGCCGGCGTGGCCCTGGTACTGCGTCCCACGCTCGAACAGCAGCAGCTGTGGCACGGCCTGGCCGGCCTGCTCTCGGGGCTGATGGCCGCGATGGCGTACCTGCAGGTCACGGCGCTGGGCCGCGCGGGCGAGCCCGAGCTGCGCATCGTCTTCTACTTCTCGCTCGGCGGCCTGGTGATCGGCGCGGTGTGGATGGCGCTGCAGGGCGCCAGTGTGCACGATGTGCGCGGCCTGGCCCTGCTGCTGGCGATCGGCTTGATGGCCACGGTGGCGCAGATGATGATGACGCGGGCCTACCGCATCGGCCGCACGCTCTCGAACGCGAGCCTGCAGTACCTGGGCATCGTGTTCTCGTTCGCTTTCGGCGTGTGGCTGTTCGACGACCCCGTCACCTGGATGGCGCTGGCCGGCATGGGCCTGATCGTCACGGCCGGCCTGGCCGCCACCTTCCTGCGCAGCCACAGCCAGCACGACGCGCCCGACACCCGTTCACCTCCGACCCAGACATGAAGACCCTCATTGCCGCCACCGACCTTCTGGCCGCTTGCCAAGGCAGCCACCCGCCGCGCCTGCTCGACTGCAGCTTCGACCTCGCCGACCCGTCGGCCGGCGAACGCGCGTGGCAGGCGGAGCATCCTCCCGGCTCGCAGTACGTGCACCTCGACCGCGACCTCGCGGGCCCGCTGCGCGATGCCACCGGCCGGTTTCTCGGCCGCCACCCGTTGCCCGCGCGCGAAGCCTTCGCCGCCACGCTGGGGCGCCTGGACATCGGGCCCGACACGCCCGTCGTCTGCTACGACGCGCAGGGCGGGCCGTACGCCGCACGCTGCTGGTGGATGCTGCGCTGGATGGGCCATGCCGATGTGGCGGTGCTCGACGGCGGCCTGGTAGCCTGGCGGGATGCGGCAGGCGCGATGGCCGCCGAAGCCATGCCGAGGCAGCCCCGCGCCGTCTATCCCATCCGCCCGCCAGCGATGCCCATCGTCGATGCCGACACGCTGGCCGCACGCCTGGGCCGCCTGCCGCTGATCGATGCCCGGCCGCCCGAGCGCTTCCGCGGCGAAGTCGAGCCGCTGGACGCCGCGGCCGGCCACATCCCCGGCGCGCACAACCGCTTTTTCAAGAGCAACCTCGGTGCCGACGGGCGCTTCAAGCCGGCCGATGTATTGCGCACCGAATGGCTGCCCTTGCTGGCCGGACGCGAGTCGGGCGAAGTGATCCAGCAGTGCGGCTCGGGCGTCACCGCCTGCCACAACCTGCTGGCCCTGGCCCACGCCGGCCTGGGCGACAGCGTGCTTTACCCGGGCTCGTGGAGCGAGTGGTCGGCCGACCCGAAGCGGCCGCAGGCGCGCGGGTAGCGTCGCGGTGACGCCTGGCGCTTGACATCGCGCAAGCCAGGTCCAGACTCGCGGTCGCACACTCGCGCTGCAACTCCGGAGGGTTCCATGTTCAAACGCATCCTCGTGCCGACCGACGGCTCCGACATCACCGCCAAGGCAACGCAGACCGCGATCGCACTGGCTCGGCTGCATGGCGCCGAGCTCTTCGCCATCAGCGTGAAGGAGCCATTCCCCTACAGCGCGATCTCGGAAATGCAGCCGGTACCGCCGCAGGAGTTCTACGACGCGCAGGAGCGCATCGCAGCGTCGCGCGTCAAGGTGGTGGTGGAGGCTGCGAGCGCGGCGGGACTGCGCTGCAATGCGCACACGGTGGAGGCGCTGCATGCCTGGGAGGCGATCCTCGACCATGCCAAGACGCAGCAGTGCGACCTGGTGGTAATGGCTTCGCACGGCCGCCGCGGCGTCGCCGCGCTGCTGCTCGGCAGCGAGACCTCGCGCGTGCTGACGCACAGCGAGATCCCGGTGCTGGTCGTCAAGTAGCCCCTGGGCGCAGTCTTCAAACCGTTCCAACTGCGCACCAGCGAACAATCGTGCGGGCGCGAGCGAAAAGGATGCGCCTTCGCGAGCAAGTCAGGCACGGCGATTGCCGAAGAGGCTGAGATTACTCAAAGGACACTGAAATTGTTCATTGACTCACGGCCTATGATGCCTATGAGGCCAAGAACATCGAACCGATGGTGGTGAACAGTCCGATCTTCGCCTGGGCGCCAGGACAGTTTCTCGCCAAAGACCTGGTGCTGCTGGTCGTATCGCTCTGGACGGCGGGCGAGGCTTGGCAAGCGAGTCTGCACACGGGTTCGCGACACGGCGCTTTAAGGGGCTCGACGCCCGCCTGAAGCGGGCAACTGGTGTGTTGTTGTTGACTGCGAAGGACTTCCATGCCTCTCTCACGACGTCAATTCTTCAAGTCTGCTGGCGCGGGCACCGCATACGGCTCTCTGGTCGGTCTCGGTGCGAGCCTGACACCGGCAGCGGCGCAAGCTCAGCAACTGCGAATAGCTAGAGCCAGCACGACGCCCAGTATTTGCCCTTATTGTTCGGTCGGGTGTGCGACCTTGATTCATACCGTCAAGGGTGAGATCGTCAACATCGAAGGCGACCCGCGCAGCCCTGTCAGCGAAGGCACGCTGTGCCCCAAAGGTGCTGCGATTTATCAGCTGCACAAGAATCCCAACCGCGCCACCCGCGTCCTGCACCGGGCGCCAGGAGCCGCTGCGTGGAGGGAAGTTGACGCGGAATGGGCGCTTGACCGTGTCGCCGCCCTGGTCAAAAAAACACGCGATCAAACTTACGTTGAACAACTTGCCGACGGCACTGTTGTCAACCACACCACAGCGATCTTTTCGCTGGGCGGCGCTATCCTCGACAACGAGTGGAACCACCTCCAGCAAAAGTTGATGCGCGGGCTGGGCGTGGTGGCTATCGAAAATCAGGCGCGAATATGACATAGCTCCTCGGTCCCCGGTCTGGGGACGCGCCTAGGTCGCGGAGCGGCGACTACATATCCACGCAATCTGGAGCAGTCCGACTGCATTGTCGTTCAAGGCTCCAATATGGCGGAGTGCCATCCGGTCGCGTTCCGCTGGCTGATGAAGGCCAAATTGAAGGGCGCCAAGCTCATTCATGCCGACCCGCGCTTTACACGAACGAGCGCGATGGCAGATATTTACGCACCTGTCAGGGCCGGCAGCGATATCGCGTTTCTCGGCGGCTTGATTCGCCATGTGCTGGACAGCGAGCGTTGGCAGACCGACCCGTTTTTTCAGCAATATCTGCTTCACTACACCAATGCGTCGACGATCCTGAACGAGGACTTTCGAGATACCGAAGATCTTGGGGGTGTGTTTTCCGGTTTGATGAACTACTCCGGTGGCAAGCCCGAGTGGCCCCTTAACGGGTTTGTCGGCGAGTATGAAAAGCAGTCGTGGCAATATGACCGCGACGACCGCCAAGCCGGCGATGCGAAAAAGCCCGAGCCCGAACCGGGATTGCCCTCAACACCGTTTGATCAATTGATCCGCGGCCTGCGCAAACCGGCAGCCCGCAAAGATCCGACGCTGACCGATCCGCGCACAATTTTTCAGATCGTCAAACGCCACTTCAGCCGATACACACCTGAAATGGTGGCGAGTGTCACCGGCTGTCCGGTCGGCAGCTTCATGCAAGTCGCCGAGAACGTTCTGGCCAACAGCGGGCGCGACCGGACCACGGCGTGGGCCTATGCGGTCGGCTGGACCCAGCACACCTATGGTCCGCAGATCATCGGCTGCGCCGCGTTGCTGCAACTTTTGCTGGGCAACATCGGCCGGCCCGGCGGTGGCATCGTTGCGTTGCGCGGGCATGTGTCGATACAGGGTTCGACCGATATCCCGACGCTCTACGACAGCATTCACGGCTACATGCCGGCGCCGTCTGCGCTGAAGCCGCATGCAACGCTGCGCGACTACCTGCGGGCGGAGGCCAAGGCCACGGGAGCGTGGGCCAACATGCCCAAGTTTCTGGTGTCCTATCTCAAATCCATGTACGGCGCGGCAGCGACCGCAGCCAACGACTATGGTTACGGCTGGCATCCCCGGATCGTTGGAGACCATTCGCATCTGCCGATGTTTGTGGCCATGGCGGAAGGTCGCGTCAAGGGCATGATCTGCGTCGGCCAGAACCCTGCAACCTCGGTCAACGCAAGCCTGGAAAGAAAGGGGATGCGCAATCTCGAATGGCTGGTGGTCAAGGACAACTTTCTGACCGAGACGGCGACGTACTGGAACCGGGCCCCCGAGATCACCGACGGTTCAATTTCGCCGGCCGACATCGCAACCGAGGTCTTTTTCTTTCCGTCGGCACAGGTGGCCGAGACGTCCGGCAGCTTCACCAATACCCAGCGGCTACTGCAGTGGCATTACAAGGCGGCCGAAGCGCCTGGCAGTTGCCGCTCGGACCTCTGGTTCACGCATCAACTGGGATTGCGGCTGAAACGGCTGTACGCCGACAGCAACGAAAGCAGGGACGAAGGTTTCCAGCGTCTGACCTGGGACTTTGCACCCGACGACCCCACACTGCGTGTGACAGGCGAGCCGGATCCGCTGAAGGTGTTGCACGAGATCAACGGCTACCACAGCGACGATCCAACACGCCATCTGGGCAGCGCCACAGAACTCGAGGACGATGGCTCGACCACTTGTGCCTCGTGGATTTATTGCGGCGTGTACCCCGCGCCCGGCAGGAATCTTGCGGCCAGCAGGACGCCCGATGCCCCAGGCGTACCGGGAGCCCAACTCGACTGGGGCTGGGCGTGGCCGGCCAACCGCCGTGTCCTGTACAACCGCGCCGCCGCCGACCTCGACGGCAAGCCGTGGAGCGAGCGCAAGCGCTGGGTATGGTGGGACGGCAGCAAGTGGACCGGCCACGACACGCCGGACTTCGATCTGCACAAAGCGCCAAGCGTGCCTGGCGACCCCGCCGGCATCGGCTCGGATGCTTTGTCGGGGCGCGATCCTTTCATCCTCAAGCCCGACGGCGTCGGCTGGCTCTGCGTTCCTGACGGCCTTCTCGACGGCCCCCTGCCCACCCACTACGAGCCCGCCGAGTCGCCGGTCAAAAATCCGCTTTATGAGCAGCAAATGAGCCCCGTGCTCAAGTACTGGAAGCGCGACGACAACCTGCTGGCGCCGGTGGGCGACGAGCGCTTCCCGCATGTCATCACGACGTACCGGCTCACCGAGCACTATGTGGGCGGCGGCATGAGCCGTTGGAGCCCCTGGCTCAGTGCCCTGCAACCGGAACTGTTCATCGAGATGAGTCCGGAACTGGCCGCTGCACAGGGAATCGTGAACACCGGGTGGGTTCGCATCTCGACACCGCGCGGAAACATTCGTGCACGGGCGCTGGTGACACGGCGGCTGCGGCCCTTCACCATCGGTGGCAAGCTGATCCACCAGGTGGGTATGCCATGGCATTGGGGTTGGGAAGGCATCGTGACCGGAGATGCGGTCAACAACCTCACCGCCCTGGTTGGCGATCCTAACGTCAGCATTCACGAAGCCAAGGCCTTCGTCTGCCGAGTGGAGAAAGCTTGATGGCACAGGCGATGGGATTCTTCACCGACACCTCGGTGTGCATCGGCTGCAAAGCCTGCGAAACCGCCTGCAAGGCATGGAATCAGCTTCCAGCCAAAGACGGCGGCAAGCCGCCAATGACCGGCGACAGCTACGACAACACCGCCCGCTTGAGCGGCGAAGACTGGCGCCACGTGAAGTTCATCGAACAGTTCGACGAGGACCGCACCAACGGCCGCTGGTTGATGATGAGCGACGTCTGCAAACACTGCGTCACGGCGCCCTGCCTCGAGGTCTGCCCCACCGGCGCCATCATCCGCACCGAGTTCGACACGGTCGTGATTCAGTCCGATGCATGCAACGGATGCCAGCTGTGCATCGCTGCATGCCCGTTCGGCGTGATCGACGTCAACCCGGTGTCGAAGACTGCGGAGAAATGCACCCTCTGCTATGACCGGCTGCAAGCCGGCATGAAACCGGCGTGTGCACAGGCGTGCCCCACCGACTCGATCCAGTTCGGCCCGATTACTCAACTCCGCCAAACGGCTGCAGCCCGTTTGACTCAATTGCATGAGCAAGGCGAGAAGCGGGCCAGTCTGTATGGGGCGGACGACTCGATTCTGGGCGGACTCAATTCGTTCTATCTGCTGCTGGACAAACCGCAAGCCTACGGGCTGCCCGCGCATCCAACGATGCCGACACGCAACCTGTTGTGGGGCAGCCTGTCGTCGGCAGCGGCCGCTGTGATCATCGGTGTCGCGGGACTGCTGGGTTTACGCGCACGGCGATTGAATGAACAAGCCGGTCAGGAAAAGGCGCCCGATGCCTGACACCTTTTTCACCGCCACACCCGACTGGGGTTGGCTGGTCGTCGGTTATCTATTCATTGGCGGGCTTGTCGGCGGCTGCTTCTTTCTCGCGGCGATGCTGCATCTGGCGGGCCGCCCGACCGATCGGCCCATCGTGCATGCCGGTTACGTGTTAGCCATGCTGGGCGCCATGATCGGCGGGATCCTTCTGGTGGTCCACTTGTCGCAACCGCTGCGGTTCTGGCACATGCTGGTCCAGTCGAATACGGGTTCGCCAATGTTCAAGGCCTGGTCGCCGATGTCGGTCGGCTCCTGGGGCTTTGCGGCGTTCAGCTTGTTTGCGACGGTGGCTGCGGTCGGCGCGTGGGCAGAAGCACGGCATCCAGGCTCGCGGCTCAGCAGCGTGGCCAGGAGGTGGCCAGGCGCCGTCATTGCGGCGGTGGGCGGCGCGCTGGCGTTGTTCGTGGCGGGATATACCGGTGTCATGTTCTCGGTGACCAATCGGCCGCTCTGGGGAGATTCCGCATGGCTGGGAGGACTCTTCCTGAGCTCGGCCGCAGCCACGGCTGCCGCGCTGCTCGCCATCATCGCGTCGTGGCGCGGCGGCGGACAGCACGCGACTCTGCAGTGGCTGCAACGCATCGGCGCTGCTGCCCTGGTGGTGGAACTGCTCTTTCTCGTTGCCTACGTGGTTTCACTTGGCGCAGCTGCTCGAGGTCTGGCTGGCGTGTGGGGTTGGGCTCTGGGTGCCGTGTTGGTCGGTGGTGTTCTCGTCCCGCTGGTGATGCAGTCCAGCAAACAGGCAACACACGGCAATCCCCGTTTGTTCATGGCTGCGGCACTTGTGATGGTCGGCGGGTTCTTGCTTCGCACCGTGATCGTCTTCAGCTCCAGCGCCATTCATGTGTCGGGATCCGGGGTCCACGGACTGTGAAGATGCTTCGCGTGTTGTTGCTCACGGCCCTGGCGGGGCTGCTGGCGGCCTGTTCCTCTCCGGAGGCCAACCGTCTGCGCGGCCAGGTGGGTGCGGACGTCGGCAACCGCGGTGGCACAGTCAGCTTCCATGACGGCGCCGATCCCTACCATGGCGTACCGTGCGCCAGTTCGCTGCACCCGTGTGCGGGTCCCGTTCCCGTTTTTGGCCCGTGAGCTGACAGGTGAGCATCGAACGCCTGGCCGCATTGGAGCGGAAGTCCCCGCAATGGCAGTGCTGGACCGCGGTGCTTCGAATCCTGGCGCAATCGATAGGCGATCCGGATTGGCGCAATCCTGTCGTGGAACCAAAAGCTGTCAGCGAAGACCGCCCCCTGCTGGACGGGCAACATGTTTGCGTTTCGGCAGCGGCCCTTGCCGGGCTGGTTCAGCGCCTGATCGAGGCCACGACCGATGAAACTCAAGTTGCGCCCAACCGCCTGCACGCGGAGTTGCTGCTGCCGTTGTTGCATGAGTCGATCACTGGCGCGTCCGACGGGATCGAGACTGAGCGCTTCGGCACGCTGATCAACGCCGCGTGCAACCCCTTGCTGGCTGCATGTGCTGCCCAACTGGCGCAGCAGATTCCGCCGCTGTGGCCGCATGGCTGGTGCCCGGTGTGCGGGGCCTGGCCGGTGATCGCAGAGCTGACTGGTTTGGACCGATCACGCCGCCTGCGTTGCGGTCGCTGCGGAACCGGCTGGAACACGTCCCCGCTGACATGCTCGTTCTGCGGGCAAGCCGATCACGCTCAGCTGGGCGCGCTGGTGGCATCGGTTGCGGGTACGGGTGAACAAGCCCAGCGGGTCGACACCTGTCGCACCTGCAACGGTTATCTCAAGTCAATTGCCGTTCTGACCAGCGGCAGTTTTCTCGATGTCATGCTGGCCGACCTCGAATCTGTCGCACTTGACCTTGCAGCGCGAGACGAAGGTTTCATCCGGCCAGACGGGCCGGGCCACGCTATGCGCGTCACGCTGTCGATTTCCAGCGACTCAAGGTGAGCCTGGTGACGCAACCCGAGCCGGCCGTGCCGCTGCGCCCTTCGACAGTCTGCGCACGTCTTCTTGCAGCCCTGGATGTGTCGGATGGACGGCGGCGCCGCCGCAAGCGCGACACCACGCCCGACGCCATCGGCCTTGCCGTCAAACGCCGGCTGCTCGAGCAGGCGATTGCAGACAATCCGTGTGCTGACGATTTTGAGTCGTGGCTTGTGCAACGCTGCGCGTTACGCGGCTTGTCTTGCGCAGAACCTGACTCGACATCCAGCGGGGCGCTGCGTGCGATGGCACTCGACATCCTGGGCGAGTGGAACCTGGCGCAGCAACAGCCCGGGTTCTGGCGCTGGCTCGAGGTCGGTGCACCGTCTCAAGACCGCTAGCCGCCACCGCTGCGCCGTTCGCCACTGCGTAAGGCACGGCTAACATGCGCCGCTTAGCGACCATGTTTTGCTGAGCATGTCTTACACCATCGGCACCGCCGGACATATCGACCATGGCAAGACAAGCCTGGTGAAAGCCTTGACCGGGCAGGATACGGATCGACTGAAAGCGGAAAAAGAGCGCGGCATTTCCATCGAGCTTGGTTTTGCACATCTCGATCTGAAAGACGGCACCCGTGTCGGCGTGATAGATGTTCCGGGACATGAGCGTTTTGTCCGCACCATGCTGGCGGGGGCGCATGGTTTGGACCTGGTGATTTTTGTGGTGGCCGCCGACGATGGCGTCATGCCGCAGACCGAAGAGCATTTCGAGATCGTCGAGCTGCTCGGCATCGACAAGGCGATTTTTGTCATCACCAAAGCCGACCTGATGCCCGCAGCGCGAATCGCCGAAGTTGCAGAGCAGATCGAGATCCTGACGGTGGGTTCGCCGCTGGAGGGCTCTGCTTGCATCGCGTTTTCGTCGCGAACCCTGCAGGGGCTGACCGAGCTGAACGAGCAGATCGATCAATCGCTGAAGACAATCAACAAATCGGCGGCACGCGGATATTTTCGCCTTCCGGTCGACCGCGTCTTCCTGCTGCCGGGGCGTGGACTGATCGTCACCGGCACCGCCGTGGGGGGTGTGGTCCGCACCGACGATCTGGTCCGCTGCGCGCCCGGCGATCATGAGTTTCGAGTGCGTGGCCTTGAAGTTCACGGCACTACCTTTGCGTGCGCTGGTTCGGGGCAACGTGTTGCGATCAATTTGAGCGGCGCGGGAAAATCGACCGTCGCCCGCGGCGATGTGATCTGCGATCCCCGGCTCGTCCTGCGCTCCGATCGATTTGATGCTTTTCTCAGGCTTCGGCGCGCATTCGCGCAACAGGCGCTTGGCCCCAGGTCGGTTCATCTCCATTTGGGAACAGCGCAGTGCCTGGCTCGGCTGCGGGTTCTGAATGACACTGACGGCAGCGCTCCGGCAGGCCACTTGTATTGCCAACTGACGCTTCCCCAGACAATGCTTGTGATGCGCGGCGACCGCTTCGTCATCCGTGACCCGAGTGGCCAGCGCACTGTCGGCGGCGGTGTTGTCGTTGACCCCTGGGCAAAAACGCACAAACGATCTGAACAGGGCGGTTTGGCGCGCCTCGAATCACTGCGCACGGCAAGCCCGCGACAGTTGATCGAACAGCTGTTCGACGACAGCGAAAGCTTCGCCCTGCCCGCCGAGGTCGTGCATCAGTTTCTGGGCGTCGACCGGCACGAGGTCGATGTCCGCTCGCTGTGGTCCGAGTTGCTGCCCATCGGCGTCGCAGAAGACGAAGAGGCCTTCACCACCACACTCAAGCTGCGCGCAGTCACCGACCAACTGTTGCAGACCTTGGCGGCCTTTCATTTGGCGCATCCGCTGGCAGCCGGTATGGACCTGGACGAAGCACGGCGTGAAGCGCCTTGTCAAATCCCCGCCAAACAATTTCGGGTGGTGACTGAACTGTTGGTCGCGTCTGGCGCGCTGGTGAGGAACGGCAGTCGGCTTCGTTTGAATAGTCATCAAGTTCAGACCGGCGACAAAGACACTTTGCTGTCAGAAGCGATCAAGGCGCTTCTTGCGGCCCAGAGTGCAGCACCCCCCGAATTGGCTGAGCTCGAAAAGAGGCTCGGCGTCTCGCGCGCAAAGCTGATGGAGTTGCTGCGTTTTCTCGAGGCGGACGGAACAATCGTTCGTATCGAAGCCGGCTTTTATCTTGCGACCCGCCGTCTTGATGACGTGCGCGAGCTGCTTTGCCGGCATCTTTCTGAAAACGGGAGCATTTCAGTGGCTACATTCCGCGATCTCACCGGCTCCAGCCGCAAATACGCCATTCCTCTGCTGATGTTCTACGACCGCGAAGGGACCACCAAGAAGGTCGGTGACCTTCGAACGCTTACGTAAGACCAAGACGCCTGCGTCGTCGTCGTGAACAACAACGCGGCCGACGTTCTGTTGGTGCTTCATTCGCTGGCAAACAAACGCGAGGTGCTGGTTTCTCGCGGTGAGCTGATCGAGATCGGCGGCGAGTTCCGCATGCCCGCATCGTGAAGAGTGCGGGATGCCAGCAACTTCGAAATGCGCGTTTTCATCCGATCGGACGAAAGCGAAGTGGCCGGACTCGCACACCGCCACGGCGTGCTGCTGGTTTCTGATCTTGGCTCAGGCAGCCGTAGCGCACGGCCCGGGTTGGAAAGTGCTATCGTCTTGACGGAAGAGTCGCGTTCCCGGTGGGGCGCTTGGACTTCAAATCCAATGAGGGAACGCTTGCGTTTCCTGGGGTTCGACTCCCAGCTCTTCCGCCATTGCCCCGCTGAAGTGCACCACCCCAGCACCAGACAGTGCAGGTGTATCAGTCGCCCAGTCGCGCGAGCCGCCGCAGCTCGGCCGGTGTGGCCGATGGCAGGCCGAAGAATTCGAGGTAGGCCGGGATTTGTTCGAACAACATGTCGGTGCCGACTTGCACGCCGCAGCCGCGCGCGGCAGCGGCGCGCAGGAAGGACGTCATCTCGTCCTTCATCACCACCTCGCCGACGTACGCGCCAGGGTCGATGCGCGACACGTCCAGCGGCAGCGGGTCGCTGTCGTTCATGCCCATCGGCGTGGCATTGACCACCAGCGAGCAGCCCGCCGGGTCTTCGTGTCCAGCGCGCACTTCGAGCCGCGGATAGTGGATTTGCAGCCGCGCTGAGAGCGCCTGTGCGGGGGCGGGGTCGCGGTCGTACAGGTCGAGCGCACCGACGCCCGCGTGGGCCAGGCTCGCCGCGATGGCCGAACCGACGCCGCCGCAACCGACCACCAGCGCGCGCGCGCCTACGAGCGCGCAGCCCTTGTTGCGCATGCCGCGAACGAAGCCTTCGCCGTCGAACAGGTCGCCTTGCAGGCGGCCGTCGGCACTGCGCCGCACGGCGTTGCAGGCGCCGGCGATCTGCACCGTCGGTGTGGCCTCGTCGAGCAACGCAACGGTCGTTACCTTGTGCGGCATCGTGATCAGCGCGCCGCCGATGTTGGTCAGCGTGAAGACCGACTTCAGGAAGGTCGCGTAGTGCTCGGCGCGGCAACCCATCGGCACGACGACCGCGTCGATGCCGGTCTGATCGAAGTAGGGGTTGTAGATCAGCGGCGACTTGAAGCTGTGCGTCGGCCAGCCGATATGCGCGATCAGCGTGGTGCTGCCACGGATCATCGATTGCGCACCGCGGAGACGGCGGCCCGCAGGCCGAGCAGGTAGCTGTCGACGCCGAAGCCGCAGATCTGGCCGCGCACGATCTCGGAGAACACCGAGACATGCCGGAACGGCTCGCGGGCGTGGATGTTGGACATGTGGATCTCGACCACTGGGCAGGTCAGGATCGCCAGCGCATCGCGCAGGCCGTAGCTGTAGTGCGTCCAGGCCCCCGCGTTGATCAGCACCGCGTCGTCGCCCTCGGCATACGCCTGGTGGATGCGCTCGCACATCGCGCCTTCGTGGTTGGTCTGGAAGCTGCGCACCTCGGTGCCCAGTTCGCCGCCGAGCGCCTGCAACTGCGCATCGATCTGGGCCAGCGTGACGGTGCCGTATTGCTTCGGGTCACGCTTGCCGAACATGTCGTGGTTGATGCCGTGGAGCATGAGGATCTTCATCGCGGGCTTTCGGTTCATTGAACGATCTGTACCGTGCTGCCGCTGCGTGCGGCCACCACGATCGCTTCGGTGACACGCAGATTGGCCAGGCCGTCCCGTGCGCTCACCAGCACAGCAGCCTCGCCGCGAACGACCTGGCCGAAGTGTTCCATCTGGTGCTTCAGCGGGTCGTCGCGCATCACGCCGACCACGCCGGTCTCGAACGGCTTCCACCAGGAACGGTCTTCGGGCCGGGGGTAGGTTTTTAGTCGCATCGTCGGGATCGACAGGCTGCCGTTCGTGCCGGCAATGACATAGCAGTCTTCGTCGTCGTAACTGGGGTAAGCCGGATTCTCCTGCGACGTCTGCTCCCAGCTCCTGGCGCAAGCCGCGGTGTCGCTGAGCATGAAGCTGCCGAGCGCGCCGCCAGCAAAGCGCAGGTTGATCGCGACGGTGTCTTCGACCGGAAAGCCGCGCACCGCGTTCGACGCGAAGGCCTGCACCGCGAGGATTTCGCCGCACAGCATCCGCAGGTTGTGAACCTCGTGGATCATGTTCAGCAGGATCGGCCCGCCCCCCGCTTCCCGGCGCCAGGGCGCATCGGCGAAGTACCGATCGGGCTTGAAGAACGTCGCGCTGCCCGTCACCGCGACGAGGCGCCCGAGCGCGCCCGAATCCACAAGCTCGCGCGCCCGGGCCATGATCGGACTGTGTGCCCGGTGGTGGCCAATCAACAGGCGCGCCCCGGCCGCGTCGGCCGCCGCGACGAGCCGCTCGGCTTCGGCCACTGTCGATGCGATCGGCTTCTCGAGCAGGACCGCCAGGCCCGCCGCGATGCACTGCAGCGCCTGCGGCACGTGCAGCGCATTCGGCGTCGCAAGCAAGACGGCTTCTGGCGGGGCGACGCGCAGCATTTCGTCCAGGCTCGAGAAGACCGGCACGCCGGCTGCCGCAGCCATCTCGGAAACGGGCGGGGCCGGAGCCGGGTCGACGATCGCGGCCAGCGCGCAGCGCGCGCTGGCCTGCAATACGCCGATGTGCGCTAGGCCGATAGTGCCGGCGCCGGCCACCGCGATCCGGGTCTTTGTCATCGGTGCCTGCCGGGGTGTACCGCTCGCCGAAGCGGCGCCGTCAGGCCGCCAGCAACTGCCTCAGCACGAAGGGCAGGATGCCGCCGTGTGCGTAGTAGTCGACCTCGATCGCGGTGTCGATGCGCAGGGTGACCGTGACCTCGCGGCGCTTGCCGTCGACACTCGTGATGACGAGCTTGGCGTCCGTCTGCGGCGCGATGCGCTCGCCCAGGATCACATCCACCGTTTCGTTGCCGACGAGGCCCAGCGTCTGCCAGGAGTCGCTGCCCTTGAACTGCAGCGGCAGCACGCCCATCCCGATCAGGTTGCTGCGGTGAATGCGCTCGAAGCTGCGCGCTACCACGGCCTTGATGCCCAGCAACTGCGTGCCTTTGGCGGCCCAGTCGCGCGACGAGCCGGTGCCGTACTCTTCACCCGCGAAGATCACCGTCGGCACGCCCTCTGCCATGTACTGCATGGCCGCGTCGTAGATGTACTTCTTGCAGCCCTTGTCGGGACCGTCGGCCTGGTACAGCGTGACGCCGCCTTCCTCGCGCGAGCCGTCGGGGCCAGCCGGGATCATCAGGTTCTTGATGCGTACGTTGGCGAAGGTGCCGCGCATCATCACCTCGTGGTTGCCGCGGCGAGCGCCGTAGCTGTTGAAGTCGGCCTTCATCACGCCTTGCGACTTCAGGTAGTCGCCGGTCGGCGAGGCTTCCTTGATCGAGCCTGCGGGCGAGATGTGGTCGGTGGTGATCGAGTCGCCGAAGAGGGCCATGATGCGCGCGCCCTGCACGCCCGAGACCACCGCCTTCGGCTCCATCGTGAAGCCGTCGAAGAAGGGGGGCTGGGCGATGTAGCTGCTCTTAGGCCAGTCGTAGACCTGGCCTTTCGTGCCCTTGACGGCGTCCCACAGCTTGCCCGGCTTCTTGCTCACGTTGCCGTAGTTCTCGCGGTAGGCCGCGGGGTCCATCGCGTGCTTGAGCAGCTTATAGACCTCATCGCTCGAGGGCCAGATATCGCCCAGATACACGTCGCGGCCGTTCGTGCCCTGGCCAACCGGTTGGGTCATCAGGTCGCGCGTGACGTTGCCGGCCAGCGCGTAGGCCACCACCAGGGGCGGGCTGGCCAGGAAGTTGGCTTTCAGGTTGGGGTGGATGCGGGCCTCGAAGTTGCGGTTGCCCGAGAGCACCGCGGCGCACACCAGATCGTTCTTGCTGATCACCTCGTTGAACTCGGGCGCCAGATCGCCGGCGTTGCCGATGCAGGTGGTGCAGCCGTAGGCGGCGACGTTGAAACCGAGCTTTTCCAGGTAAGGCAGCAGGCCGGCCTTCTGCAGATACTCGGTCACGATGCGCGAACCGGGGGCCAGCGAGGTCTTGATGTGAGGCGCCACCGTGAGGCCGGCCTCGACGGCCTTCTTGGCCAGCAGGCCGGCGGCGAGCAACACGCTCGGGTTGCTGGTGTTGGTACACGAGGTGATCGCGGCAATCAGCACGTCACCGTTGCCGATCGTCATGCCCGTCGGCGCGTGCCTGGCCTTGCTGCGGGCGGCTTCGAGCGTCGGGTGGTTGTCGACCATCTCGACCAGGTCGCGTGGCGCGCCCGCGGGCAGCGGCTTGGCGTCGACCTTGCGCGGGGCGACGGTGGTCGGGGTCACGGCGTGGCGAACGCCCAGCCTGGAGGCGGGCTGGTTGAAGCCGTTGTCGGCGATCGGTGCGCTGAACAGCTCGGCGAACTTGCTCGACAGGTGGGTGATCTCGATGCGGTCTTGCGGCCGTTTCGGGCCGGCGAGGCTGGGCACGACGCTGCCGAGGTCGAGCTTGACGACCTGGCTGTACTGCACATCGCGCAGCGACTCCGAAGCGCCCGCTGCGCCCGGCACGCCGAACAGGCCCTGCGCGCGGAAATAGGCCTCGAAGGCTTCGATCTCGGCACGCGTGCGGCCGGTGCCTTCGAAGTACTCGATCGTGCGCTCGTCGACCGGGAAGAAGCCCATCGTCGCGCCGTACTCGGGCGCCATGTTGGCGATCGTCGCGCGGTCGGGCAAGGCCAGGGTGCGGGTGCCTTCGCCGAAGAACTCGACGAACTTGCCGACGACCTTGGCAGCGCGCAGGATTTCGGTGACGGTGAGCACCAGGTCGGTCGCGGTGACGCCTTCGCGCAGCTTGCCGGTGAGCTCCATGCCCACCACGTCGGGCGTCAGGAAGTAGACCGGCTGGCCGAGCATGCCGGCTTCGGCCTCGATGCCGCCGACACCCCAGCCGACGACGCCGATGCCGTTGATCATCGTGGTGTGGCTGTCGGTGCCGACCAGGCTGTCGGGGTAGTAGGTGCCGTCCTTTCCACGGTGCACGCCACGCGCCAGGTATTCGAGGTTGACCTGGTGCACGATGCCGAAGCCGGGCGGCACGACGCCGAAGGTGTCGAAGGCCTGCATGCCCCATTTCATGAATTCGTAGCGTTCCTGGTTGCGCTTGAACTCGAGCTTCATGTTGAGATCGAGCGCGTCCTTGCTGCCGTAGTGGTCGATCATGATCGAGTGGTCGACGACGAGGTCGACCGGCACCAGCGGCTCGATGGTCTTCGGGTTCTTGCCCAGGTCGCGCGCCACGTTGCGCATCGCGGCCAGGTCAGCCAACAGCGGCACGCCGGTGAAGTCCTGCAGCACCACGCGGGCGACGACGAACGGGATCTCGTCGCTGCGCGCGGCCTTGGGCTGCCAGTTGGCGACATCCTTCACATGCTCGGGCAGCACCTTCTTGCCGTCGCAGTTGCGCAGTACGCTCTCGAGCACGATGCGCATCGAGACCGGCAGGCGGTTGACGTTGGGATACTGCTTGGCCAACTCGGGCAGCGAGTAGAAGCTGCCGAGCGTGCCGAGGGGCTTGCGGGTCGAGGCGAAGGCGTGGGTCATGGTCGTGTGGGGGGTGGGTGTGCGCAAAGCGGGGTCAAAGGGATTTCGGGACGATGACTTTCAGCCCCTTGAAGTAGTCGCGGAAGAAGCCCGCGTCACGGGTGATGAGAGCGGAGCATTGCAGCAGGGCGTGCGCTCCGATCAGGAAGTCGGGCACGGTGCGACGGGTCGGGGGCCGGCGACCGCTGGCGTTGAAGCGCTCGTTGTAGCGCCGCTGCATCTCTCCGGCACGTGCCGCGGATCGCAATTCGAGTGCGGAAAAGACGATGCCCACTTCCTCGAGCGTGTCGAGCACCTGCGAGCCGCGGCCCAGCCCAGCCACGACTTCGCTGACCACCACGCCGCAAGCCACCACAGGTCCATGCGACAAGGCGGCGCGCAGGCTCGCTTCCGCGGATTCCGCCATGGCATCGTCACCCAGCAAATCGACGATGACCGAAGTGTCGACGGCAATCATCACTCAGGGGTCGACCGGATCGCCCGGCGCGCGGCCGCGAAGCTCGCGCATGATGTCGTCCGTGGTCACTCCCGGCGGCAGCTTGAAGCGCCCGCGCACGCGCGACAGGGCGTCGGCCACGTCCTTGCGGAGCACCAGGCGGCCGTTGTCGATCTCGATCTTCAGCTTGGTGCCCTTGGTCAGACCGAGCGCGTCGCGTGCAGCCTTGGGCAGGGTGATCTGGCCGCGTTCGGCCACCGTGGCTTCCATTGCAGGCTCCTGAGAGTATGTTAGAAGTCTACATACTTTTTTGCGCCTACGCCAGCGGAAGATAGCGCACCGAAAGCACCCCTTCGATGGCTCCCAGCTTGTCGAGCACACCCGGTTGCACCGGGCTGTCGACATCGACCAGCGTGTAGGCCATTTCCCCGCGGCTCTTGTTGACCATGTTGTGGATGTTCAGCCCGGCGTTGGCCATCGTGGTCGAGATCTGGCCAAGCATGTTGGGCACGTTGGCGTTGGCGATGGCGATGCGGAACTTCGATTCGCGCGCCATCTGTACCGCTGGAAAGTTGACGGCATTCGCGACGTCGCCGTGTTCCAGGTAGTCGCGCAGCTGCAGCGCCACCATCACCGCGCAGTTCTCCTCGGCCTCGCGCGTGGAGGCGCCCAGGTGGGGCAAAGCCAGCACGCGTTCATGGCCGTGCAGCGCGGCGTTGGGGAAGTCGCACACGTACATGCCGAGGTGGCGCTGGGCCAGGCTGGACAGCACCGCGTGGTCGTCGACCACGCCCTCGCGCGAGAAGTTGAGCAGCACCGCGCCGGCGCGCATCGTGCCCAGGTTGTCGGCATTCACCAAGTGTTTCGTGGCCGCCACGAGCGGCACATGCAGCGTCACGAAGTGCCCCTGCCTCAGCACCTCGGCCACGCCCGCCGCACGCTTCACCTGTGCCGGCAGGCTCCACGCGGCGTCGACAGTGATGTCCGGATCGTGTCCGAGCACGTTCATGCCGAGCTTGATGGCGGCGTCGGCCACCAGGCAGCCGATCTTGCCGAGGCCGACGATGCCCAGCGTGTGGCCGGCCAGCTCGATGCCGGCGAAATGCTTCTTGCCGTCCTCGACCTGGTGTTCCAGGTCTTCGGACGCCGGGTCGAGCGCGGCGACGAAGCGCAGCGCGCCGGGCAGGTTGCGCGCGGCCATCAGCATGCCGGCCAACACCAGTTCCTTGACGGCGTTCGCATTGGCGCCCGGCGCATTGAAGACCGGGACGCCGCGCGCGCTCATGGCCGCGACCGGAATGTTGTTGGTGCCCGCTCCGGCGCGTGCGATCGCGCGAACGCTGGCGGGGATGGCCACGCTGTGCAGGTCGGCCGAGCGCACCAGAAGTGCGTCGGGGTCTGACAGGTCCTTGCCGGTGCGGTAGCGCTCTGCCGGCAGCTGGGCCAGGCCGCGGGCCGAGATGGCGTTCAGCAGGCCGATGCGCAGCACGGGCGCAGAGGGTGAGGCCGCGTCAGCCATGGGCGGCCTCGAAGGCCTTCATGTACGTGACCAGCGCCTGCACGCCTTCGACCGGCATCGCGTTGTAGATCGATGCGCGCATGCCGCCGACCGAACGGTGGCCCTTCAGCTGCAACAGGCTTGCCGCCGCCGCGCCCTTCAGGAACGCGGTTTCCAGGGCTTCGTCGCGCAGCTTGAATGGCACGTTCATCAGCGAGCGGCTCTCGCGCTGCACGGGGCTGGTGTAGAAGCTGCTGGCGTCGAGGTGGTCGTACAGCAGGGCCGCCTTGGCGCGGTTGCGCTCGGCCATGGCGGGCAGGCCGCCTGCGGATTTCAGCCATCGGAACACCAGCCCGGCGATGTAGATCGCGTAAGTGGGCGGCGTGTTGTACATCGAGTCGTTGTCGGCCACGGTCTTGTAGTCGAAGGCCGAGGGCGTGGAGGGCAGTGCGTGGCCGATCAGATCGTCGCGCACGATGACGATCGTCAGCCCGGCAGGGCCGATGTTCTTCTGCGCGCCCGCGTAGATCAGGCCGTACTTCGCCACGTCGACCGGGCGCGACAGGATGTGGCTCGACATGTCGGCCACCAGCGGCACGTTGCTGACCTCGGGCGTGAAGTGGTACTCGACGCCGCCGATCGTCTCGTTGCTGCAGATGTGGACGTAGGCGGCGTTCGCATCGAGCTGCCATTCGGCGCGTGGCGGCACGCGGTCGTAGCCTGTGACCTCGGCGCTAGCCGCGATGTGGGCCTGGGCGTACTTCCTGGCCTCCTTGATCGACTTCTTCGACCACTCGCCGGTGTCGACGAAGTCGATGCTCGTCTTGCCGCGCAGCAGGTTCATCGGCACGATGGCGTTCTCGCCGATCGCGCCGCCCTGCATGAACAGCACCTTGTAGTTCGACGGAATGGC
>Ga0163144_10006307_pt1 | contig 26179 bp, 31 predicted proteins | sample OliLak19BULKMAT1_FD_123175 | JGI IMG/M metagenome (GOLD analysis project Ga0163144, IMG submission 123175) | Freshwater microbial mat bacterial communities from Lake Vanda, McMurdo Dry Valleys, Antarctica - Oligotrophic Lake LV.19.BULKMAT1 | ecosystem: Environmental > Aquatic > Freshwater >...
GGTATGGGCGTGGGCCTGAGCTGGGGCCCGCTGAGCGCAATGCTTGAACAACCGCCCGCGCCCAAGCAGCACGAGGTGGAGCCGGAGGAGTTGCAGCGCAAGGGCTGGGATTTCTGGACCATCGAAATGGAGAATCTTTCGAGCGAATTGAAGGAAGAGCGCGCGCGTCTGGCGAAACAGTCTGAACTGCTCGAACAACGCGCTGCCCGCGTGGCAGCCGAGGAGAAGGAATTTGCGAAGCTCCGGGCCGATGTCGAAGTGCTGCGCACTCAAATCGAATCGCGGATCATCGAAATCTCCGCGGACGAGAGCAAAAACATCCGCGGTCTGGCCGCCGCCTATACAAATCTTACTCCCCGCGCCGCCGTGGCCATTCTTCGCGAAATGGAGGACGTCACCGCGGTGAAAATTCTGTCCCTGATGAAAGCCGATGTCATCGGGCCTATTTTTGAAGAGATGAGCCGTCCCGGTGGACCCGACAGCTCCCTGGCGCAACGCGCCGCCATGCTCTCCGAAAAGCTCCGGCTGATGAAGGCGTCCAAAGCCAACCCGATTTGATCATTCCTCCCCCGGGTCACGGATCGACCCGGTTATTCACCAAGGACGGTGAAGTCACATGCAACTTCCTCTGTCCTCTTCCTCCGCTGATCCCTCGCTCGCCGCGCTGCTTTTCCCGAGCGCGACGTCCAATTCCCCGCTGGGTGGGCCTTCGGCTGCTCCCGGGGGCGAACCGGTCGTCGCGGGTTTTGAACAGCTCTTTGCCGCGCTGCAGCCCGCAACTCCCGCGCCCATCGCGACCGCTCCGAAAGGCGCCGGTCCGGTTGCACCGGTGTTGCCGGCAGCTGCCGACCCTAGCGCGTTGGGAAACTTTCCTGGCACCTTTCGGCCCCGTCCCGCGATCGGGCATGCAAATGTATCCGGATTGGCATCACGCGTTTCGGCTCGCTCGGGATCAGCCTCGTCCGCTGGAAAAGATCCCAAGGAGGGCGTTGCCCCCCGGATCGCCCGCCCGCCTTCCGAACCAGTCAACAAATCCGGACCGGGCGATGACTCGGCGGCGCAAACCGCCGGGCTTGCCGCGATTATTCCGACCCCGACGGAGTCACTCCCCGTCGCGATCCTGCCGGCTTCGCCATTGGAATCGTCCATGGGAGCGCACACCTCGGAGGATCTTTCCGCCTTTGTAACCTCATCCGCGGTGTTCCCGCTGGTGACCGATGAGGGTCGTTCGAATCAGGCCGACGCGACGCCCCCGTTTGATGCGGCGATGGCGGTATCTCGCCGGGCTCCCTTTGGGTTTGGATCGGAACCGCACGGCCGGCCCATCGCCGTCGCGTCGCCACAGTTAGACTCCGGACTCGCGGTTTCCGCGTCATCAAGGCCCGAGCCAAAGCCAATATTGGCGGGCGGCACCGCCAGTATTGTTAACGAGGATACACCTCTCGCTGCCGGCAGTTTTGGCGCGGCCAAGGCTTTCGGTGGACTTGGTCCCTTGAATGATGTGCCGGCCGCGGTGACGTCTGACGGCGGACGCGCGCGCGACGTGGCGCCAGGCCGGGTGTTTCGCGACGATGCCGGAACGGGTGCAAACGGACTGGCCATAGCGCAGGTGAGGTCCGCCCTTAACTCGAGCGAGACGGAGCGGATTAAATCTCGCGGCGATCCATCCCGCGGCCAGCAGGCAAAATTTGCCGGGACGGATCTGGTTTCCCGGGTCGAGTTGAAGCGATTCGAAAATCTGTCGGATAAAACATTTCTTCCCTCGCAACCCAAGGAAGTTGCAGAAGCGGGAGGCTCTCCTGGCACTGCCGTTGCTAATCCCCGTTCCCCCATGGTCTCGTTCACAAACAGCGCTCAACCGCACGCTCCGTCCCATCACTTGGGCGAGATCGTGCCGGCGGTCTCCGAGGCCGGGGAGACCATCGGGCAAACGTCCCTTCCCAAACCGACCGTGAGCAGTGCCCATGAAGCCGTGGATACGGTGTTGGATGCGGCCGACCGGATGGCGTCGCGTGAACAGCGTTCGGTGGATTTGGAGTTTACCGTAGGCGGGGCCAAACTGGCGGTACGCGTGGAATTGCAGGGTGGGGAAGTGCGGACGACATTCCGCACGGAATCCTCGGATTTGCGCGTTGCCTTGGCCCATGAATGGGAAGCGGTGGCGAGTGGAGGAGAAGGCCGGGCGTTTCATTTGGCGCCTCCGACCATTACGGGCACCGACACACCGGCACGGAACGATTCTTTCAGCGATGCTTCGTCGCGACAGCAGGAACGGCAGCAGGAGCGCGAGTCACGCGAGGCGCTCAATCTCCGTGATCCGGCCGCGGAAGGTCGCAACCGCGCCGGGCAACCAGGGGCCGGGATTCCGGCACCGCGCATGGCCCCGTTTCCAACCGGCACCTCCCAGCACCTTCATCACTTCGCCTGATTTCCATGTCCACTGTAACCAGCATTTCCTCCCCCTCCGCGGCGTCGTATCCAGGAATTGATGACGCCTCAGCCGCACCTTCCCGCGTACCCCAGAAGAGCCTGGGCAAGGATGATTTCTTCAAGCTGCTCGCCGTGCAGTTCCAAGTGCAGGATCCGATGAAGCCAATGGAGGACACCGCGTTTATCGCGCAGATGGCGCAGTTCTCCTCGCTCGAGCAGTCGAGTGTGATGACGGCGGAACTGACCCAACTGCGGTCGGAGCAAAAGCTCGCGACCGCGAACTCGTACCTGGGCCATCAAGTGACGGTCTCGGACGGCGAAGGCGGAATTGTTTCAGGACCGGTCGCCGCCATTGAAATGATCAAGGGCACGCCGCGCCTGGCGATCGGTGAATTTACGTACGGGCTTTCCGCCGTGCTCCGGGTGGAGCCAGGTAAAGCTAATCTTTCTGCTCCGGAGCCGGCCAATACCGGTGGAGCTTAATCCTCGAACCCAGCACAACTACCATGTCACTTATCGGCACAATGGGCAGCGGCGTCAGCGCCCTGCGGACTTTCATGAAAGGCCTCGAAGTCATCGGCAATAATATCGCCAATGTGAATACGACAGGCTTCAAGTCCTCGCAGGCCAAATACGCTGATAGCTTCAGCAATATTCTCCAACGTTCTTCCCCATCCGGCGCCGGAACCGCCAACACGCCTTCGATCGGTGTTGGAACGGGTGTGACGTTGTCGGGAGTGGCGACAAATTTCTCGCAAGGTTCACTGTCGAGCACCGGCCGCGACACGGATCTGGGTGTCTCCGGATCGGGTTTTTTCCACGTGCGAAATGCGGTCGATGGCAGCGAGTTTGCCACGCGTTCGGGCGATTTCCGCTGGACCGATCAGGGCTTCCTGGTCAACCCGCAGGGCCTGCGGGTGCAGGGAGCGACGGGCGCCGCGCTCGGCACCGTCGGCGACGTGGCGCTCGGGACGCCTCCGGTCGGCACCCAGCTGCAGTCCGTGACGATTGATCGGGGCGGCAACGTGGTGGAGTTTTATTCAGATGGCAGCTCGGCCAATACCAGCCGCGTCCTGCTTCAAACCTTCAACGATCCATCGGCGCTGGTGAAGGAAGGAAACAATCTTTTTTCTGGCATGATCGCGGCCGGCGCGGTGGGTGCCACGGCCGGGACCTCGGATTTGAAGGTCACGGGAGAAAACGATCCCGGTGCCAACGGCCTGGGCAACATCCAAGCCGGCACCCTGGAACTATCGAATGTGGATCTCACGGATCAGTTCGCCAACCTCATTACGACCCAGCGCAGTTTTCAGGCGGGTTCCCGTCTGATCACGGTTTCCGATTCCGTGCTGGAAGACATCGTTAATCTGAAGCGCTAAGCCTAGCTGGCTGAGGATTCGGGGTGGAAGTCGAAAGGCGCGTTCCGCCTCGGCGCCACTCGGGTTTCTCCACCAGCCATCACTCGTTCGTCTCACTCGCTCATGTCAACTCCCTCCAAAGCTGATCCCGCCGCCAAAGGTGGTGCCAAGTCCGATGATGCTCCGGTCGCGGCGGCCGCTCCGGCGGCCGCGGGCGGTGGGGCCAAGTCCTGGATGCCCGTCATTGCCGCGCTGATCCTCGCCCCCGTGGCCACGTGGGCTACCATCGAGTTCGTCCTCGTCCCGCGATTGCAGAAGAAAATGGCGGTCGCGGGAGCTGCGCCTGGCGGTCACGCGGAGGCACCGGCCCATGCTCCGGCGCATGCGCCCGCGAAAGGCAAGGATGGCAAAGACGCGAAGGATGGCGGCCCCAGCTACGAATTCCAAAACGTCGTCGTGAATCTGGCCGGCACCATGGGTACCCGCTATCTAAAAACCAGTTTCATCGTCACGGGCGCGGACGCCAATATTAAAGCCATTTTCGACGGGGCGAAACCAAAGCTCACCGACGTGACGCTCAACGTGTTGTCGTCGCTCACGCTTGCGGATCTCGAGGAACCGGGAGCAAAGAACATTATTCGCGAGAAGCTGGTGTCCGCCTATAATCAGGCGGTCGGCCGACGGGTCGCTGATCAGGTGTATTTCTCCGACTTTGTCATTCAGTAAGGTTCGCCATGGCAGACGACTCGAATCCTCCGGCCACGGACTTTCTCGATCAATCCGAGATCGACCGCATTCTCGCGCAGACCGCCGAAACGTCGGCGCCGAAATCGGGCGGGGTGGTGGGTGGTTCGGCCGATGTCATCGCGCCGAAGATTGAGGCGTATGATTTTCGTAACCCCGCCTTTTTGTCCGAGGCGGAGTTGCGCCGGCTGCGTCTGTTGCACGAGGATTTCATCCGCTATTTGAGTGCCCGCCTGTCGCTCTATCTCCGGATGGAGTTTGGCCTGAAAATGGCGAAGTTGACGACCGTCACTTATTCCAAGTTCACCGAGTCGCTGCCGAATCCGACGCATATCAGTTTGTTTAAAGTCGAGCCCTTGCTCGGCGTGGGTATTCTCGACATCAATCCCCGGCTGGCGTTGACGATCGCGGATCGATTGCTGGGAGGCCGGGGCCATTCCGTGAAGGCGGAACGTTATCTCACCGAGATTGAAGTCGCACTGATCGAGGACGTGATCGTGATTCTGCTCGAGGAGTGGTGCGCGCAGTGGAAAACGGAAGAGGAACTCCGCCCGCAGATCATTGGCCACGAAAACAACGGTCGCTTCCTGCAGACGTCGGCCCGCGATGCCATCATGCTGGCGATGACGCTCGAATGTAATTTCGGCGATTGCTCGGAACAGATCCAGATCGGAGTTCCGTATTATACCATTGAGCCGGTGGTGAAGCGAATGCAGGCCCGGCGTCAAAAGGACTCCGAGGTCACGCCCGTCGTCAAACGTGCCGAATGGCATCCGGCCTACGATCAAATCGCCGTCCCCGTGCGGGCTGAGTGGCAGGCCTTTGAACTTTCCGTGCGCGAAATCACCAGCCTCCGCGTGGGTGATGTGATCGAGATGCAGCCTTCGATTTGTTCCGAAACGATCGTGCTGCTGAACGGCACTCCTAAATTTATCAGCAGCGTCGGTCTCAATAGTGACCGGGTTGCCGTCCAACTCACCCGCAAGCTTCCCAGCGAAGAAGTTCCCCATGGCAAATCTGACGGACGAAAAGTCTCTTGATATCGTGCTCGATGTGAAGGTGAAGGTCACCGTCCAACTCGGCTCGGTGCTCCTGCCGATGCGCGACGTGCTCGAGCTTTCTCCGGGTTCCATCGTGCAACTCACCCAGCATGCCAGCGACCCGGTCGGGTTGTTTGTCAACGACAAGCTCGTGGCTTATGGCGAGGTGGTCGTCGTTGAAGACAACTTTGGAATCAAGATTACGGAACTTGTCGGCAGCGCGAAGCAATGAGCGCTCCAACCCATGCCAGGTTGCGGCGCACCCGGTGGTGCCGTCGTCTCGCCCTTGGCGTGGCGCTCATGCTGGTGGCCGGAATTCGCGCCGCCGATGAGAATCAGGTGATTTTCCCGGGCAGCGGGAACTCCACCACGGCACCGGCGGCAACGGCGGGTGGGACGCTGCATTCGATGTCACTTTTCCTCGGACTCGCGCTCGCGGGGGCCGGCGGTTGGATGGTTTGGCGGAATCGTCGCGGCCAGCCCGTCGGCCGGGACATGCGTGCACTTGCGATCGACGAAACGCGTTCGTTGGGGAATCGCCAGTTTCTCGTCGTGGCTTCCTACGAAGGTAAGAAATTTTTGCTCGGCGTGTGTCCTGGACGCATCGAATTGCTTTCTCCGTTGGACGGCGGCGTCGGTGCGGCACGGGGGAAGTCGCCCGAATGAACCTTGCGCAATTAAATTCTGGATACGTCCGCTGCTCCGGCGGGTTTCCGCCCTGGAGGTGGATCGCCGCGATGCTGCTCCTAAGTTTGGGCCTCGTGGTGGTGAGTGCGCAGGCGCAGCTGGCTCCCAGCCCGGCGGCATCAGCCGCCGATAATGTCCTGGTCGGCCAGTCGGGTGGGCCACCGCCCTCGGGCTCCGCTTCGGCACTCTCCTCGCCCTCCGGAACGACGAATGCCGCCGGTACGGGCACTCCGTTTCGATTGAATATCGGCCTGGAGGGGACAGGTGAGCGGGGAGAAGTCAGCGTGGCGCTGCAGATCGTGGTGATCATGACGCTGCTGTCGGTGGCGCCGTCGATCGTGCTGCTGATGACCAGTTTCACCCGGATTGTGATTGTTCTGGGATTTGTGCGCACCGCGCTGGGGACGCCCAGTGCGCCCTCGAATCAAATCGTCGTCGGTCTTGCTCTTTTCCTTACGTTTTTCCTCATGGGTCCGGTCTTTGATCGCGTGCACGCCGAGGCGGTGCGTCCTTACCTCGACGGTACGATCACCTCGGTGGAGGCGATCGAAAAAGCCACGGTGCCGTTGAAGCAGTTCATGCTGAAACAAACGCGCACGCGTGACGTGGAGTACTTTCTGCAACTCGGCGGTTATGGACCGACCGCGGTACGTGATCTGCCAATGCGCGTGGTTGTCCCCGCCTTTGTCATCAGCGAATTGCAGACCGCGTTTCAGATGGGGTTTCTTCTGTTCCTTCCCTTCCTAGTCATCGATTTTCTGGTGTCATCGGTATTGATGGCGCTCGGCATGATGATGATGCCGCCCATTACCGTCTCGCTGCCCTTGAAACTTCTCCTGTTCGTCCTCGTGGACGGCTGGCATTTGGTCGTGCGTTCGCTGGTCCAGAGTTTCGGCGCCTGAGTTCCTCGCCCTGTTATGAATCCCGACCTCGCCATCGATCTTTTCAAGTCAACCGTGGTGTTCGCACTCTACGTGGTGGTGCCGTTTCTCGGTGCGGCTCTGGTGGTGGGGCTCGCCGCCAGCTTGATCCAGTCGGTCACCAGCATGCAGGAGCAAACGCTCACGTTCGTGCCCAAGCTGCTGGCGCTGGCCGGATTGGTGCTCGTGCTCACGCCGTGGCTGCTTCGCTCGCTCTCTGAGTTTACGATCACGATTATTACCCGGATGGGCGGGTTGGGAGTCTAAGCTGCAGGTCGCAGGCTCGTCACCGAACGTGCGGACCTGCTCCGGCACCGCTCTCACGGAACTCCTGCGAATCATTCCCCTCCTTCGCCTGCGCCCATGAGCGTCGATTATCTTTTCGCCTGGATGATGGTGCTGTTCCGGTCGACCGGGCTCATCTTGCAACTCCCTTTACTCGCCGGTCGTCCGATTCCAGTTACAGTGCGCATCGGTTTCGGTGTCGGCTTGGCCACCCTGCTCGCGGGTATCATTCCGGCGGCGCCGATGCCGACCGGTTTATGGGACTTGGTGCCGGCGGTCGCGATGGAGATCGTGCTGGGACTGGCGCTTGGTTTTGTGATCCGACTCGCCTTTGCGGCGGTGGAGATGGCGGGGCGAATCATCTCGACGGAGATCGGAATCATGGCAACTCCGGGAATCGGTGCGCCTGATCCTACCAGCGAGCCGCTCGCGGCGCTGCTCTCGGCGTTTGCCGTGTTGCTGTTCTTCCTTTTTGGCGCGCACCACGGAGTACTGTCGGCGTTTGTGCGAAGTTTTCAATTCGCCGCCGCGGGTGCCGCTGCGTTCGACGGTGGCGTAGTTGATTCCTTGATACGTGCGACTGCACACGTGCTGGAGTTGGGACTCCGGATGGCGGCGCCCTTCATCGCGATGAATTTTCTCGTGACCCTCTCGTTCTCTGTCCTGGGGCGGGCGGTGCCGAAGATGAATGTCTTCATCGTGAGCTTTTCAGCGCGCGCCCTGATTGGATTTGCGCTGCTGGCCGGGGCCGGCGGGCTGATTGCACGTTATCTTTACATCGAATTCGGCGACACCCCATTACGGATGTTGCAATTGTTGCCGATGAAATGAGGGAAGGGTGCGTCGCGTGGAGGCGTCACCCTAGGCAGAGCTGTCGCCATGAATGGCGGCGCCAACGCGCGCCGAAAACCGGCTGGGCAATATTTGCCGTTCGCGACGGCATTCGGATTAAAAGTAAAACTGGGTCCCGTCCGCATGATTTAGAACATATTTAACTATCTCATTATGAGCGACTAAAATTGGCTAATATCCGCCTGGCACTGGCGTTGCTAAACATGGCTACACAGCCATGGCGGAACAAGATCAGGAACAAAAAACCGAGCAACCCACGGAGAAGCGCCTCTCCGAGTCGATGGAGCGTGGTCAGTTTGCGAAGTCGCATGAGTTGACGGTGATGTTCCCGATTGCGGCGGTTTTAGGCGTCTTCGCCTTGACGGCGGGGACGGTCTCACGAGCGGTCGCCGATTACGCCGGAGTTATTTTCACGCGCTTCACGACGATGACCGTCGAGCGGGACACCGTGGCGGTACAACTCGGGGAAGCGATGACGGTTTACAGCAATGCGCTTGCGCCGGTTTTGGTTGCGGTGATCGGAGCAGTGTTACTGGCGAACGGAGTGCAAAGTGGCTTCCGGCTTTCGCCCAAGGCGGCGGCGGTGAGCTTTGAAAAACTCGATCCCGTGGCCGGCTTCGGCCGGGTCTTTTCGAAGTCGGTGTTTGCTCGGGGGGGGATCGATATTTTGAAGCTGGTGGCAATTGGGTCGGCTCTCTGGTTCGGCGCCAAGGAGTTGATTTATGACCCGCTCTTTTCCGCTCCGGTGGAGGCCGCTTATCTCGGGCAGTTTCTCAACCGGGCAACGGTGCTTTTTCTTAGTCGGCTGTTGCTGGCCCTGAGCGTCGTCGCGGCGATTAGTTATGGATACGAAAAGTTTAAGACGGCGCGGGAGATGATGATGACGCATCAGGAGGTCAAGGACGAGCGCAAGCAAGGGGAGGGTGATATGAATACCAAGGCGGCCATGCGCCGGATGGCCCGCCGCTTGATGCAGAAGCAAATGCTCTCGGCCGTGGCGACCGCCGACGTGGTCGTTACCAACCCCACCCATTTTGCGGTTGCCTTGAAGTACGAGCGGGGCGTCGACCAGGCACCCGTGATCTTAGCCAAGGGCGAGAATCGGTTTGCGCAGCGCATCAAGGCCATTGCCGCGGAAAACGGTGTGCCCACGGTGGAAAACAAGCCGGTGGCCCGGATGCTTTTCGCGCTCGGCAAAGTCGGGACGACGATCCCGTCCGACCTTTACCAGACGGTCGCGGAAATCCTCGCCGTTGTTTATCGCACGCATCGGTACTACTTCCACCGCCTCAAGGCGCGTCGGCTGGAGGGAGCGGTTTAAGCCATGGATCCCGTGGCCAACAATCCCATCTCCGCGTTGCTGAAACGCGCCGACCTGATCTTCACCGGGGGGCTGTTCGTCACCGTCCTGTTGCTGATCCTGCCGATTCCGGCGTTTTTATTGGATACGTTTCTGGCGCTGAACATCGGACTTTCGCTCCTGGTTCTGCTCGCGATCACGTACGTCAAAGATCCACCGGAGTTCTCCAGTTTCCCGACGCTCCTGCTGGCTCTCACTATCTTTCGACTTGCGCTCAATATCAGCACGACGCGTCAGGTGCTCGTGCATGGCTACGGCGGCGAAGTCATCGAAGCGTTTGGTCACTTCGTCATTCAGGGGAACTACATCGTTGGTGCGGTGGTGTTCCTGATCCTGGTCGTGATCAACTTTGTCGTCATCACGAAAGGTGCCGGACGTATCGCCGAGGTCAGTGCCCGCTTCACCCTGGATGCGCTCCCCGGTAAGCAGATGGCGATCGATGCCGAGCTCAACGCCGGGATCATCGACGAAGTCACCGCCACGGCGCGACGGGTCAAAGTGCAGAAGGAGGCCGATTTCTACGGCGCGATGGACGGAGCGTCGAAGTTCGTGCGCGGCGATGCGATCGCGGGTATCATCATCACACTGGTCAATGTCGTGGGTGGTTTTGCGATTGGCGTCCTGCAGATGGACTTGTCGATGGCGGAGTCGCTTCAGAAGTTCACCCTGCTTTCCATCGGAGATGGCCTGGTGTCGCAGATTCCAGCCCTGATCCTCTCGGTTGGCGCCGGTTTGCTCGTCACCCGGGCCTCGGACAATTCGAACCTCGGCACTCAACTGGCCGGGCAGTTGTTTCGCTATCCGCGCGCGATGAAGATCTCGGCCGGAATGCTCGCTGCGTTTGGGCTCATGCCCGGGATGCCGGTCGTTCCTTTCTTCGGCCTCGCCGCTTTGGCCGCGTATCTCGGCAAAACGTTGCAGCAGCAGGAAGATAAAACCGGTTTGTCGGCCGGGGGCGAAACGGCGAGTGACAAACCCGCGGTTGCGTCGGCCAAGCCCGGCAAAGCGGCTAACGGTGCAACCGCCGCCGGCGCCGCGCCCACGCCGGGAATGCCGGAGGATGTGCGCAAGCTCATCGAAGTGGATATTTTTGCGATCGAGATCGGCTACGGGTTGCTTGGCCTCGCTGACGCGCGTTCCGGAGGAGAACTGCTCGGTCGCGTCACGGGCGTGCGCAAAGGTTTGGCGCGGGAAAAGGGCATTGTCGTTCCGCCGGTTTCGGTCCGCGACAATCTCGAACTCGAGCCCAACGATTATCGCTTCCTCCTCCGGGGCCGGCAGGTCGCACGCGGACAGTTGATGCCCGGACGCTGGCTCGCGATGAACGTATCCGGAAGCAAGGTACGCCTGAAGGGTGTCCCCACCCGGGAGCCGGTCTTCAATCTCGATGCGACCTGGATCGACGAAGCGGAAAAGACGACCGCCGAACTGAATGGCTTCACCGTGGTGGATCCCGCCTCCGTGTTGATCACGCACCTTTCCGAGACCCTCAAGGTCAGTGCGCACCATCTGCTCGGCCGCCAGGAGGTTCAGTCGATCGTCGATCACCTGAAGCAGTCGCAGCCGGCCTTGATCGCCGAACTGCTGCCGGACCTGGTGACGCTGGGAATCATCCAGCGCGTGTTGCAGAATCTGCTGCGGGAGAATGTTCCGATTCTCAACCAGCCGCTCATCCTCGAGGGCATCGCCGACTTTGCTTCGCTTTCCAAGAACCCCGATGATCTCAGCGAACTGGTCCGGCGGCGTCTGGGGCTGTATTTTGTTCCTGAATACGAGTGCCGGCCCGGCGTGGTTCGCGCCGTGACCCTTGATCCGCGGCTGGAGCAGTGGCTTTCGTCCAAGGTGCACCGCTCTCCGACCGATGTGGGTCTAAGTCTGGATCCGACCACCGGTCGTCATGTCCTGGATCAGATCACGCGGCTCACCGCCGAGATGGTCCAACAGGGACAGCCCGCGGTGATTGTCGTCTCCTCGGAGATTCGTCTGCCGCTGAAACGCTTCTTCGAGTCCTCATTCCCACGGGTTGCCGTGCTGGCTTATCAGGAGTTGCCGGCCGCCACTGAAATCGAGAACGCGGGGATTATCACCTCCCCCGCCAATCTCGCCCGCGTGGACGTTCCGCTGAAAGCCGCCGCCTGACGCCGTTTGCCCCCGCTGCTCATTCATCGCTCGACCCATTTCAGCCATGTCATCCGGCCAACATTTTGCCCCTGGCACCTATAAGTTCACGGTGAAGACCGCCGCGGAGGCGGTTGGGCTCATCCGCGAGCGTTTGGGCCCGCAGGCGCGAGTCTTGTCCGTGCGCGCGGTCGAGAATACCGGACTGAAGAAATTCTTTGGTTCGCCGCGTCTGGAAGTCATCGCGCAAGTGGATGCGCTTCCGGTTGCCGGACGATCGATCGCTTCGGTCGGGCTCGCAGCGGTCTCGGCGGAGCCGGCAGTTCCAGAGTCGGACGCTCCTCGCGATGCGATTTTTCCGCCCGAGTCGCGGGGGCGGCTAACGCCTTTGCCATCGGCCCTCGGATTGAGTGGTTTGTTGCGACGCTCCGGCATCACGGAGACCGCATTGAGTCGGCTGCAAACGGGGCCGAATTGGAATGAGCTGAATAGTCTCCCGCTGCATCGGGCGCTGGCCGAGACCTCGCGTCTGCTTCGATCCCACGTGGAAACCCGCACGGCCCGTCCCCCTTTGAGTCGCGCGGCCTTTCTTGGTGCCGGCGGAGTGGGGCGCACGACGGCGCTCTGCAAATGGCTCGCGCAGGAAGTCTTTCGCCGCTCCCGGCTTGGGCACGTGGTCAGGGTCGAATTCGACCGCCCCAACCCCCTCGGACCTTTGCCTGTGTTCAGTGAGGCGTTGGGTGTGCCGCTGGCGCATTTTCCGTGTGAAACCCAGGCGGCGATTTCCGGTGGCTTTGTGTATTTTGATCTCCCGGGGCTGTCGCCCCGTCGTCCCGCCGACAACGCGCAGCTCGCCGATTTTCTCGATCGGGAGCGAATCAATGAACGGGTGCTCGTACTCAATGCGGCCTATGATCGGGCCTCGTTGCGTAACGCCTATTCGGCCGGCCGCGATCTGGGCGCAACGCACTTGGTGTTCACTCATTTGGACGAGGTTCCGCAGTGGGGGAAGCTGTGGGACTATTTGTTCGACGAAGAACTCGAGCCGTTGTTCCTCGCCACCGGCCCTTCCCTGACCGGCGATTGCGAAGAAGATGTTCCCGGCGCCATCGTCCGCCGGACCCTGCCGGAGGAAGCGTCATGAAGTTCATCTTTCTCGCCGGCGGATTCTCGGGGTTCGTTCTTGCTGGACTCGGCAGCTACTGGGCTGGCCATCAAGCCGACCGCATCCTTTTCGATGGCGCCGCCGGCTGCCTCGTCGGAGCACTTCTCTTCCGCTGGTTCTGGACCGTCCTCGTGGGCGGTATCCGCGAAACCATTCTAGCCCGTAATGCAGCGACTGCCGCGGCCATTGCTGCCGCTGCCGCGACCACAAAGACAAAATAATCACCCTCCATGAACACTGAAACTGCCCCCAGTCCTACGCTTGAAACCACCTTCACCACAACGGCGACGGCCAATGCCTGGCGCGCCTATCAGGGAGTCACTCCCGCGGCTCCCGTTGATGAGAAGGATCTGATCGTACGTTATCTTCCGCTCGTCCGCAATGTGGTCGACCGGATCAAGCTCAACGTGCCCGCGCATGTTGATGCCGATGATCTTTATAGTGTCGGCGTGACCGGCTTGATCGCGGCCGTGCGCCGGTTTGATCCGAATCAGGGGAATACGTTTGCGAGTTATGCCTCGATGCGCATTCGTGGCGCGATTCTCGATGAGTTGCGCCGGATGGACTGGTGCCCACGCCGGGCCCGTGCTCGCTCGCGCAAGCTCAAAGCCGCGATCCTCGACGTTGAACAGAAGTTCGGACGCGCGGCGGCCGATTCCGAAGTCTGTGCGGCGCTGGGTCTCACGCAAAAGGAGTACGAGAAGTGGGTCGAAGAAGCAAAGCCCGTTACGTTCATCGCGATCGATCAGAACGCTGATAACGAAGAGGGCGCCGGAGCTTCGTTGCATGAATTGCTGGCGGATGAATCCGACCGCACCGGGCGTGATCACATGGAAAAGGCCGAGCTGCTGCAACTTCTCACTCAACGTATCGCGGAGTTGCCCGATATACCGAAGAGGATCCTCGCCATGTACTATTTTGAAAATCTGCGCCTCGCGGAAATCGCCGTTGTTTTCGGCCTGACCGAGTCGCGCATCTGCCAGATTCACGCTCAGACCATTCTCGGTCTGCGCGGCTGGATGCAGCGCGCGAGGAATCGGTGAGTAACCTCTCGATGTCCTCCCGCACCTCAGGCACGGGGAGGCTTTTGAGCCCGGATGCACGTTTGCAGGCCCGGATGCGTCAGCTTGTCTGCGCTCCCGGGCGCGGGGCTATAATCTTTGTAATGTCATGCTGATTCTTATTGGTGCAGCAATCGTGATGGCATCGACCATCGGCGGCTTTATGCTGGCCGGGGGTAATCCCATTATTCTGCTCCATTTGTCGGAGTTTGTGGTCATTTTGGGAGTGGCCGCCGGGGTGCTGGTGATCGCGAGTCCGGGTCATGTCCTGGTGGAGATTATCCACAAGATGAAGGCGGCTTTATTCGGCAAGTCTCCCGGAAAGAAGGAATTCACGGAGCTGCTGAAGTTGCTCTATGAAGTATTTATGATTGGTCGTCGGAACGGCCTGATTGCGCTCGAGGAGCATGTCATGGACCCGAAGAAGAGCGCGATTTTCACGCGGTATCCTTCGATCCTGAATAATCACGAGCGACTGGAATTTATCTGTAATGGTTTGAAGCCGGTGATTGATGGAAAGATCAAACCGGATCAGCTCGAGGACCTGATGGCCGCAGAGCTTGCCGCCAAAGAGGAGGAGGCTCGCCACCCCGTCCACATTCTTCAACTCGTGGGTGATTCGTTGCCCGGAATTGGAATCGTCGCGGCGGTGCTGGGTATTATTAATACCATGTCCGCGATCTCCGAGGGTCCGGAGAAGGTCGGCGAGAAGGTCGCGGCGGCGCTGACCGGTACCTTGCTCGGAATTTTCGTTGCGTATGGATTTGTCAATCCACTCGCGAATCGCGTGCAGTTTAACAACGCATCCGATCTCCAATTTTTGAAGTGTATCAAACAAGCAGTGGCAGGGTTTGCCAAGGGCCTTGCGCCCCTGACCGCAGTCGAGATCGCGCGTCGATCCCTCGATAGCAGCGTGCAACCCGGCGGTACGGAGCTTGAGGCGACGCTCAAAGCCATGTCGCCCGGGAAGTAAGAAGAACTTAGTAGAGCTGACCATGCGATCGCGGCCGGCTCTTTTCACTTTTCAAAAAACCCAATCTCAATAATTTATGTCTGGAGGTGGTGCATGGAAGGTGGCCTACGCGGATTTCGTGACGGCAATGATGGCACTGTTTATGGTGCTGTGGATTTCCGCGCAGGATCAGGAAATCCTGATTGCGACCTCGCAATATTTTCAGACGCCGTTCCGTTCGCCGATGGATGGCGCCTCCGGCGTTCTGCCCAGTAATGACAAGTCGCAGAGTTCCGGTAGCAATAAGGGTTCGGAAGGGATGGAGCGAAACCGCCAGATTCAAATGACCTTTTTGAACTCGGTTGCCGCGGACTTCCATCGCTTGCTTCATCTCGACACGGATCTCGAAGGGAAATCCATTGATATTCAGGTGACAAGTGATGGCTTGCGGGTAACGCTATTCGATCGGGTGAAACGGCGGCTGTTTCTGGATGGAAGCACCGAGCTTACGGAGTGGGGCAGTTTCGTGCTGCAGAGTCTCGCCTGGGTCATCGACCGGCATGCCTTTAGTGTCACTATCGATGGTCATGCGGGTGCATCTGCGGCCATTGAGACCCGCGACAATTATTCCAAGTGGGAGTTGTCCGCCGATCGGGCGAATGCCGCGCGGCGCACGTTGGTCCATTTTGCCGTGACTCCGACCTTGATTGAGCGTGTCACAGGTTATGCGGATACACGGCCGGTGGCGAACGAGCCGCCAGACTCGGAGTTGCATGAGCGTGTGACGCTGAACCTCGCTTTGTCCGCAAACCGCTTCAGAGACGGAAAACTGGTGGAAAAACATATCCCCATCCTCGAGGCGGAGAAAACGTTACCATGAAATCATTTTTGCAGGGTAAGAAAATGCTCGAGGTCGAATCGCTGAAGCCGCCTGCGGCTGGGGCTACGCTGGCAGCGCAAGTAGGTAAGCTGCGGTCTGCATCCATCTGCACTCCGGACGCGGCGAGTGCTCAGGTCGAGATCGTGAAGGAAGGCGACAAGGTCGTTCGCTTGATTGTTCATTGCGTTTGCGGTGAACGCGTCGAGATCGAGTGCCTGTATTCCGCCGGCCGCTAAGGCTCGGGCGGTCGTCGACGCCGCAAAGGCCAACCAACCGGGAATCGCCCGCGGTGAGGCCGGCAATTCCTGCCGGAGGGGGCGCAGGTTCGCCGATTGAGTGAGGTGGAATGATTTGCCCTGCGGGATTAATAGAATTTTAGTTCGCTGATTTAAAGCAACTTAAGATTGGTTGTGATTTCTGGGCACAGCGTTGGCTTAAGCCAAAGTGCCCATGAATATCGGACTCTACCAGAGTGCTTCAGCTCTTTCGGCCCTCGAGCGATGGCAGGATTCCGTGGCTCAGAATATCACCTCGAGCCAGACGGCGGGCTATCGCAAGCGCACGATCAGTTTCTCCACCCAGCAGGCGGGCGAGCTCCGGGCCGATCCTCGCTCGCGTGGGCAATCGGAGCCGTCGATGGCGATGCAGTTTCCCAGTGTAAACTCGGGAATCAATTTTGTCACGGGCGAGATGCAACCCACCCGGCGCGAGTTGGATGTAGCCATTCAGCGCGATGGCTTTTTTGAGATGCAGATGAAGGATGGCTCCAAGGCTTACTCCCGGAGCGGAGAGTTTCGGGTGCGTCCGGATCGCACGTTGGTGACCGGCGGCGATCACGAAGTGCTGAGTGAGGGTGGGGCGCCGATCACGCTGATCCCGGGTGGCGGCCCGGTGACCATCAATCGGGACGGCTCGATCTTTCAGGGCGACACGGCGCTGGGAAAACTCTCGATCCGGAAATTCGCCAACCCGGCGGAACTGACCCCGATCAAGGACGGCTTCTTCGTTCCCGCCGCCGGCGCGGAACCGCTCGCCGTCGCGGAGCCTGAATTGATGCAGGGGTATTTGGAGGGTAGTAACGTTACCCCGCTGCGGGAGATGGTGGACCTGGTCCTCATCTCGCGCGCTTACGAGGCAAACCAAAAGATCATCTCAACGGTGGACCAGCAGATGCAAAAGACGCTGGAAGCCCTCGGATGATCGTGAACATCCCGGTTTTTGAATCTCATGACTTTAGCGGAAAGACAGCCGCACTCACGACAGCATGGCCGCGCGCGCTTTGGAGGCGCGCCGGCTCCTGTCGTCGTGGCGTCCGGTCACCGGTCTCCCCGCTCCATCCGTAACTCTCACTCTCTGCGATGAATCTTTCCCTGTATTCCGCTGCCACCGGCATGGAGGCACAGCAACTCAACCTGAACACCATCGCGAACAACCTCGCGAACGTGAACACCCCGGGGTTCAAGCGCAGCAAGATCGAGTTTCAAGATTTGCTCTACCAATCGCCACGCGCCTCGGGCGCCGAATCCGGCGGCGGCAATCTCGTGCCTACGGGCATGGAAGTGGGTAACGGCTCCCGCGTCGCCGCCACGTCGAAGGTTTTCACGCAAGGTCAGCTGACGAATACGGGCGAGAAACTTGATATCGCGATTCAGGGCGACGGATTTTTCGAGGTTCAGCGTCCCGACGGAACCACCGGTTACACCCGCGCGGCTTCGTTTAAACTTAGCGCCCAAGGCCAGGTGGTCACCGTCGACGGACTCCCGGTGCTCAGCGGCTTTCAACCGATTCCCCCAGGCTCGAGCGCCGTTTCGATTTCAGAAGATGGCCAGGTGACGGTGCAGGGATCGAACGGCAACCAGACGTTTGCCCTGACCCTGGCGCGTTTCGCCAATCCGGCCGGTCTGCGCAGTCTTGGCGGTAATCTCTACGAGGAAACCGCCGCCAGCGGAACGCCGGAAGTTGGGCAGCCCGGACAGCAGGGTTTTGGGCGCACGGTCCAAGGCTATATTGAAGCGTCGAACGTCAACATCGTCGAAGAGATGGTGAACCTTATCGTCGCCCAGCGCGCCTACGAGATCAATTCCAAGTCCATCCAGACGTCGGACGAGATGCTCCAAAATATCGCCAACATGAAACGCTGATCCTGATGACCCGATTCACACCCATATTTTTCGGACTCTTCGCGCTCACCATCGTGGTTCCCGGCGTTTCTCCCCGAGCTCGCGCCGAGCTCGGAGGAGTGCCGGTTGCCACCTTTGCGACACCTTTCACCCGGGACGACCTGCTGGCGCAGCTCGGCCAAAAGATCACAACGCATTTCAATTTGGAGGGCGAACTGCAACTTGAGCTGATCCGCGCCTGGGTGCCGCCGGCCCGTGTCGCGGAAAGCTGGGAAGTCGCCGTCCTGGAGTTTCCCACGCTTGTATCCGCTTCGATGTTACTTCGCTGCCGCGTGCTGGCCGATGCGGTCCCGGTGGCGGAGACGACGTTTGTGGTTCGCGCCCAGCTTTGGCGTGATGCCTGGGCCGCGCGTCAGCCGCTGGCCGTCGGGACGACGTTCGATCCTTCGGTGCTCGAAGTCCGGCGGGTCGATCTGCTCCGCGAACGCGACGTACTGCCAGCCGCGGTCGGAGATCGCTCCCATATTTTTGCGCGGACGCTTCCCCCCGGCCGGTTGCTCACCTGGCGGGATATCACTCGCCGCCCGCTGGTCAGGAAAGGCGATCTCGTCGAGGTCATCGCCATCGACGGCAGCCTGGCCGTGACCATGAAAGCCATGGCCATGGAGAACGGCGCCCAGGGTGATACCGTCACGGTTCGGAATCCGGAATCACGCCGCGATTTCGCGGCGCTGGTCGTTGAGGAAAACCGCGTCCAAGTGCGCTTCTAACATGTCAATGTTCACCCCTTTTCGTACTCCTCCCACTCCGCCGGAGCGCAAGACGCCGGATCGCACGGCGTGGCATGCCGCGTGGATGCTCGGCGTCTTTCTCGCGGTGATGTTGGCCATCATTCTGCTGGCTTCAAAAACCCGCGCCGAATCGCTCTGGCCTGCCAGCGGTCAGCCGATGCGGAGCATGTTCGCCGATCGCAAGGCCGCCGGCAAGGGAGACATCATCACAATCGTGGTGGCGGAGTCCGCCGTCGCGCAGAGTTCACAGTCCAAAAGCGCCAGCCGCGAGTCGTCGGTCCAGGATGCAATCACGCGGTTCATCTATCCCGGACTCGGCACGCACAAAGGGCAGCTGCCGGGGGTGGGCGGCGGCGGAACTTCGTCGTATTCAGGAGGTGGAGACGTGAGCAACTCGCAAAGTCTCTCGGCCCGCGCGGCGGTGACCGTCATCGACGTGCTGCCCAATGGGAACCTCGTGCTCGAAGGCGTGCGGGTGGTGACCTTTTCAGGCGAAACCCAGTATTTTGTGCTCCGCGGCATCGTGCGAACCGACGACATCGCCCGGGACAACAGCGTTATTTCCACCAACATCGCAGAGGCGCGGGTTGAGTTCTATGCCGAAGGTTCGCTCACCGAGGCGCAGAAGCGCGGCTGGCTGGCCAAAGTCTACGAGAAGGTTCGCCCCCTCTGAACGTGCCGAAGCGCTCCCGCGATTTCAGGATTTTCCCGAACATGACGTTCCTCCACTCCCTTCCCGCTCGCTCCGCGCCGAGGCCCGCCCGTTCCGCCCGCCGGTGTTTCGATGTATCCATCATTCGGATGCTAGGGGTCGTCGGGGCGATTCTGTGCCTCGCGCCTGGCCTGGCGGCTTCGCGCTTGAAGGATCTTACGATTGTGGAGGGTGGCCGCGATAATCAACTGGTCGGCTACGGTCTGGTGGTCGGTCTCGCCGGTGACGGCGATAGCAATGCCGTCGCGACCTTGCGCAGCGTGGCCAACATGTTGCAGCGGTACGGACTGACGATCAACGCGGCGGACATCAAAGCCAAGAACACGGCAGCCGTCATGCTCACGGCGGAGATTGGCGCCTTTCTCAAGCCGGGTGCCCGTATCGATGTGAACGTGGCGTCGATGGGTGATGCGAAGAGTCTGCAGGGCGGCGTACTGCTCCAGACGCCCATGATGGGAGCCGATGGACGGGTCTATGCCGTGGCGCAGGGCCCGGTTGCGATTGGCGGGTTTCTCGGCGGTACGGGTGGAGCGGGGGGAGCCACTGTACAAAAAAATCATCCGACGGTGGGAAGTATCTCCAGCGGCGGCATCGTCGAGCGGGAAGTGCCCGCGATCTTTGTGCGGGAGAACGTGGTGCGGCTGCTGCTGCACAATCCTGATTTTACCTCCGCGGCGCGCATGGCTGAGGCCATCAACACCAAATGGGCCTCGGTCGCCCAGCCGGTCGACGCGGCCACCATCGCGGTTTCGATGCCGGAGTCGTACCTCGGTCGCGATGTCGCGTTTCTGGCGGACCTCGGGCAGATCGAGGCCATTCCCGATACGCTCGCCCGCATCGTCATCAACGAGCGCACGGGCACCATCGTCGCCACGTCGACAGTGCGGCTCTCGCAAGTAGCGATCGCGCATGGCTCGCTCACCATTACGGTGACTTCAAGCGTCGGCATTAGTCAGCCGAACGCTTTCAACAATTCCGGCCAGACTGCGGCGGTCCAGACTACCCAAACCAATGTCGACGAGTCGCGGGGCGGCTTTCAGGTCGTCAATGAACCGCCTACGATCGAGCGTCTCGCGGCCGCCCTCAATGCCCTCGGCGTCTCGACCCGCGAGATGATGGCAATCTTCCAGACTTTGAAACGTTCGGGAGCCCTTCAGGCCGAGCTCGTAATCAACTAATGAATACGTCTGCCATTTCCTCCGTAGCTCCGCTGCCATTCCCGGGCTTCGAGCGCGCCCCGGCCGCTCCTTCGGCGCGGTCAACCGGCGGCGCTTTCAATGCGGCCTCCCTGCGCAACGCCTCGCCGGCCGAACAGAGCCGCGCCGTTGCCGCCCAGTTTGAAGCCATTCTCGTTCGCCAGCTGCTCGGCAAAACCATGAGTTCGATGCTGGGTGGAGAAGGCGATGTCTCCGGCAGCGTCTACGGTGATATGATGGCCGACACGCTTTCTCAGCAGCTGACCGCGGGGCCTGGTCTGGGCTTGGGCCGCTTTCTCGAACAACAACTCACTCCGTCGGTGGCGCGGGCCGCTGACAAAACCTCTTCAACCCCACCCACCCCATGACCATCCATTGGGAATTTATTGCAGAACGCCTGCGCGACGAACTGGCGGCCTATGGCGGTCTCCTGCGCCTTTTCGAGGATCAGCAAACCGCCCTTTTTAATCGCAACGCCGACACGGTCCTCTACCTCGCCGGTGAGATCGAAACCCACGTCCGTTCCCTGGCCGAGTCGCGGACGCATCGCGAGGTGGCCGTAGCTGGTTTCGCCGAGTCGCAGGGATTGCCCACGACAACGTCGCTCCGGGCCATGATTCCACTGATCGAGTCGGATGCGCGTCCGCTGATGGAGGCGTTGATCAAGGAAGTTAATCTTCTGTTGCACCGGGTGCGCCGCACCAGCCGGCATAATCACACCTTGCTTTCGCGGGCAGTTGAATCGCATCAGGAAACGATTCAGCAACTCCGCCCGCACGCGTTCATGAAAACGTATTCGCCGGCCGGAGTCATTTCCGTCTCGGCCTCATCTCCCGCTCCGACGCTTTGCGCCGCCGGTTGAGCCTCTGCTCGCCGCTTCATTTTAAAGGACCCACTCCATGTCCGGACTCTATTCCAGCATCAACGCTTCGGTAAAGGCGATGACCGCCCATAGCCGCGCGATCGAGATTGCCGGGAAGAACCTCGCGAACGTGAACAACCCGGCCTACGCGCGCCAACGCGTGATTTACGGCGATCGCGGCACCGTGGTGACACCGACGGGTGCGGAGAGTCTGGGGCTTGAGGCCCTCGCGGTGCAGCAACTCCGGGAAGCCCTGCTCGATCGCCAGGTCATGCGCGAGATTGGACTGAAATCCTCGTTCGAAGCCGAGCAACGCGGCTATCAACGCGCGCAGGCGGGGCTGGGGCAGGGGATCGACCGTGCGGCCGGGGCCGCTCAAGCCAGCGGTCTCGGGGATAGTGGTCTGGCCGGCGCGATCGATGGTTTTTTCAACGCTTTCCACGGTCTGGCCGCGCGGCCGACCGACGATGGTGAGCGTCAAACGTTGCTCCAGAAAGCGGGGATTCTCACCGATCGCTTTCGTCTCGCCGATACTCGTCTCGCACAAACCCAGACCGACCTCGACGCCGAAATTAACAACGACGTCGCCGAGATCAACCGGCTTCTCACCACGATCGCCGAGCTCAACGGCCAAATCGGTCGGTTTGAAACCAACGCACCCGGCACCGCCATCGATCTGCGCGACCAACGTCAGGCCCGCCTCGAAGAACTCGCGGCCAAAATCCCCGTCGAAGTTCGCGATATCGCCAGCGGCCAGATTCAAATCGTGGCGAAAGATTCCGGTGGCGCCGACATCCTCCTGGTCGATCGCACTTCCGTGCCCGGCCCGGTGGCATTTAATGGTACTCAGATTACGGGGGGCTCGCCGTCGACGGCCATCGAGCTCAGTTCGGGCTCAATCAAGGGGGCGTTGACGGCCCGTGACGGCGCTATCCAGACGCTGCGCGATGATCTTGATAAACTCGCCCAGCAATTCGTCACGTCGGTGAACGCCGCGTACAATCCCACCGGCACGACGGGTGACTTTTTCAATGCCGGCGGAGTGACTGCCGGCACCATCGGCGTGGTCAGCACGATCACGACCGCAACCTTGAAGACCAGTGACGGTGGTCCGGCGGGCGATAACTCGGTCGCGCTCGCGGTCGCGCAACTCGCGACGACCGCGTTCTCGGTGGCGGGAGGCGATCAGATCGACGGTTCGTTTTCCGGCTTCTTCAGCAAGACCGTCAGCAAGCTCGGCCAGGCGCTCGCCGGGGCCAATTCGCGGGTGGATGATCAGTCCAATATTGAACGCCTGATCCGTTCGCAGCGTGATAGCGTCAGCGGCGTGTCGCTCGACGAGGAAGTCGCCGACCTCATGAAATTCCAGCGCGCGTTCCAGGCCTCGTCCCGGGTCTTCAATGTCCTCGACGACTTGCTGGATCTCGTCGTGAACCGCCTCGGCAACTGATCCCGACTGCCGCTTCGCACGTTTTAACTTTCACCGGCCATGCGCATCACCACCAACACGCTCTCGCAGAATATCGTGCGTCAGATCCAGCAGCTTGGCACGCAACAGGCGAAGTTGCAGACCCAGGTTGCGACGGGACAGCGCATCTTTCAGCCCGAGGATAACCCCACTGCGGTCGGGCGGGTCCTCGGACTCGAAAGCGAACAGCGCCGCCTTGCGCAGTTTGCCAACAATGCCGGCCGTGCGCTCGAGGTCAGTCAGGCGACCTTCGCCGGCTTGCAGCAGATCAAGAAAGTCTCGGATCGTGCGACCGAGATTGGCACCTTGGGAACCGGAGTCATCGGCACCGATGCCTCCCGCGCGTATGCGTCGGAAGTCGATCAACTGCTCGAGCATACCTTGCAGCTGGCCAACACGCGGTTTCGCAATGACTACCTGTTTGCCGGGACCGCTGTGAGTGCCGCTCCTTTCACCGCGACGCGTGATGCTGCCGGCAAAGTCACGGCGGCGGCCTATGCGGGCAACTCCGACCGCTCGGCCATTCAACTCTCCGAGAACTCGACCATCATGCCCGGCTCGACGGGAGACACGAATCTCGGTCTGCGCGACTTCATCAATCAGCTCGTGGCTTTGCGGGACGCACTCTCCACGGGCGATTCCCCGGGGGTGGTCGCGGCCCAGACGAGCTTGATTGCCAGCGAAGATCGGCTGGTTTCGAGCCTCGCGGAACACGGTGGGGTGCAGATTCGAATCGAGGCTAACCGGGCGCAGCAGCTCCAGCGCGGCGATAATCTCGAAACCCTGATCTCGGGCGAAACGGACGCCGACATGCCGTCCACGATCGTCCGCCTCAACCAGAGTCAGACGGCGTATCAGGCCGCTTTGCAATCCGCCGCCAACATCATGCGGATTTCCCTCCTCGATTATATCCAGTAACCCTTCGCGATTCTTCAGCTATCATGAAAGTATTCCCTGAACTGTATCCGACCGACCTCGACATCCCTCCGTCCAACCAGCTGGAGCTGCCGCAAGGTCTCATCGGTTTCGCCAACTATAAGCGCGCCGAGTTGCTTTACATGCCCGATAACCTGCCGTTTCTTTGGATGAAGCTGCACGGACCGACGGATGATGTGCATTTCATTGTCATTGAGCCAGGCGGCATTATTCCGGGGTATGAACCGGAAATTTTCGATCTCGACGCTGAAGCACTTGATCTGCGCGATTCCGGCGAAGCCATGATCCTTAACATTGTCACCCTCAAAAATCAGAACCCGGTCGAGGCGACGGTAAACCTCATCGGGCCGCTGGTGGTGAACCGTCGCACCCGGATCGGGCGTCAGTTGGTGATCGCCAACTACTCGCGCTACGGCGCGAAGCACGCGTTAATAGAAAACCCGCAGGCGCCTGCGCTCGCCCGCACAGCCTGAGCCTTACCATGCTAGTTCTTTCCCGCCGGGTCAACGAGTCGATCATCATCGGCGACTCCATTGAAATCCGCATCACCCGCATTGAAGGCGACGTGGTGAAAATTGGCATTCAAGCACCGCGTGAAATCGCCATCTTCCGCAAGGAAGTCCTCGCCGATATCGTCGCGAGCAATGAAGCCGCCGCCGTGCGCAATCCCAAGCCCGGTGCGCTTCCGATCCTCCCGCCAAAATCTGGCGCCGCCGCTGTCACGAAGCCGGCCTCGACTCCTGCTTCCTGAACCGTCCGTTTCTCCATTTTTACTCCCTTCTCGTCATGAGCGTTATCAACACCAATATTCAAGCCATCGCTGGCGCCCGTAACCTGAATCACAGTCAGGAAATGCTCGGACGCTCGCTCGCCCGCCTTTCGTCCGGCTCCAAGATTGTCAATCCGTCCGATGACGCCGCCGGTCTCGCCGTTTCTGAAAAGCTCGACGCGCAGGGCCGCCGGGTCAAAGCCGCCACGACCAATGTGCAGAACGCCGTCTCCTATGTGCAGACCGCGGATGGCTTCATGGGCGGAATGACCAGGATTCTTTCCCGCCTGAGTGAGCTCGCGATCCTCTCGAAGGATGTGACGAAGAACTCCACCGACGTTGAGCTCTACCAACAGGAGTTTTCCGCGCTGCAGGATCAGCTTCGGGCGACCATCGGTGGCACCACCGCCCAAGTCGGCGGAACGGCCGATGTCGGTACGCCGCTGGGTGCATTCAACAGCATCGTTCTGTTCGGACCCAATGCCGCCGGACTGACCGTGACCATTGGTCAAGCCGTCGGTCAGGATATGAACATCGCGGAGACGGATCTGCGCAGTGGTGGCATGCTCGAGATCATCCAGCAGGACGTGGCGGGCGCCTATACGCTCGCGGCCGACGACACCGATGCGATTGAGAAAATCACCGACGCGATCCAACATGTCGCGCAGGAACGCGCCTCGCTCGGCGCCTCGCAATCCCGGCTCGAACTCGCTTCGACCACGTTAAACGTCGAGTTTGAAAATCTTTCCTCCGCCATCTCACGGATCCGCGATGTGAATGTGGCGGAAGAATCAACCCAGTTTGCGAAGTACAACATTCTTGTGCAGTCGGGTACCGCGATGCTGGCGCAGGCCAACCAGACGCCGAATAGCGTTTTGAAACTCCTCCAAGGTTAACGGAGATCCCGGTTCCGAGTCCCGATCCGGGATGAATTCAATTTGCGTGCAAGGCCCGACTCCGTATCAGACGGTGGTCGTGCCGACGGGTGATGTGAACGATGGCGGGGACGTGGAAATCGTGCCGTACGCGGCCCGATATGCGGCCGCGTTCAAGGCGCTCAATGAGGCGTGGATCACGCGCGTCTTCCGATTGGAAGCGGCGGATCTCAAAGTGCTCGATGCCCCCGATTCCACCCTGATCGCGCCCGGCGGCCACATCGTGGTGGCGCTGTCGAAAGACGACGTGGTCGGCGTCTGTGCGCTTCAGAAAGCAGAAGGTGACACCTTCGAGTTGGTGAAGATGGCGGTGACGCCCGGGATGCAGGGAAGAGGTATTGGGCGACGACTCGGTGAGGCCGCGATTGCGTGGGCGAGAGCGCGCGGTGCGAGACGCATTTACCTCGAGAGTAACTCCAAGCTGGACGCTGCGCTGGCCCTTTATCGCAAGCTCGGCTTTGAGCCGTTTGCGGGTCCACCTTCCCCGTACGAACGCGTCGACATCCACATGCAGCTCTGGCTGCGGTGATTCCAAGCA
>Ga0163144_10006308_pt1 | contig 26177 bp, 21 predicted proteins | sample OliLak19BULKMAT1_FD_123175 | JGI IMG/M metagenome (GOLD analysis project Ga0163144, IMG submission 123175) | Freshwater microbial mat bacterial communities from Lake Vanda, McMurdo Dry Valleys, Antarctica - Oligotrophic Lake LV.19.BULKMAT1 | ecosystem: Environmental > Aquatic > Freshwater >...
ACTGTGGCTTTAGGCACAGATGGCGCCGCCAGCAATAATGACTTAGATATGTTTGGCGAGTTACGCACTGCTGCTTTGTTGTGTAAAGGCATCAGCCAAAACGCTACTGCTTTACCCGCCCCTCAAGCTTTAGCCATGGCGACTTTGGCAGGCGCTAAAGCTTTTGGCTTGGATAAAGAAATAGGCTCATTAGAATCCGGTAAAGCCGCTGATGTTATTGCTATTGATTTAAGTTCATTCGTCACCCAGCCTGTTTATAATCCTATGTCACACTTGGCTTATGCAGTTAATAGTCAGCAAGTCAGCGATGTCTGGGTAGCGGGAAAACAATTGTTGAAAAACGGCCAATTCACCCAACTGGACCCTGCGGCCATTATCAATAAAGCTAAATACTGGGCCGAAAAAGCCAAACCATTCGCTAAAAAAGGATAGACTGTGTTGCTAACAGTGCCTGGCTAAATTGCAAAACTCGATTAGTTTGCTTATGCTCGCAATGGCAATCAGAGTAGAATGTGATGGCATAAATGGAGTTTAAAATGAGTCTACCAAAATATGTCTCCCTGGTTGAGGTCAGTCCTCGTGATGGCTTGCAAAATGAATCTAAAATAATACCAACAGCCGTTAAAATTGAATTTATCCAACATCTGGCTGATGCTGGAATCAAGATTATTGAAAGCGCCAGTTTTGTCTCGCCAAAATGGGTGCCGCAAATGGCAGATCATAGTGAAATACTCAAAGGACTTGATCGTCAAGCCGGCGTGAGTTATCCCGCATTAATTCCTAACTTAAAAGGTATGGAAATAGCATTAGCCGCCGGAGTAAAAGAAATTTCGGTATTCACAGCAACCTCAGAAACTTTCTCAAAAAAAAATGCCAATTGCTCCTTAGCAGAAAGCATGCATAGAATTGAGGAGGTCATTCGCTCTGCAAACCAAAATCACATTCCAGTACGCGGATATATCTCCTGTGTTTTCTTCTGTCCTTATGAAGGCCGCATTTTGCCTGCCCAAACCGTTAAAGTGGCCAAACAGTTACTAGATATGGGCTGTGAACAAATTTCTTTAGGTGACACTATTGGGGCCGGAACACCTGGACATGTCAAAAATTTACTGGATGATTTATTAATACAAATTGATGTTAACAAAGTCGCCGTTCACTTTCATGATACTTACGGTCAAGCTTTAGCCAATATTTATGTCAGCTTAGAATATGGAATCCATATTGTAGATTGCTCCGTAGCCGGCTTGGGAGGCTGCCCTTACGCTCGGTCTGCAACCGGAAATGCGGCTACTGAAGATGTGGTTTATATGCTGAATGGCCTGGAAATTGAAACGGGCGTTAATTTAGATAAATTATTACTAGCCGGAAATTATATTTGCCAACAATTAGGCCATCCCCCTCAAAGCCATTTGATGAAAATCACACCCCGTGGATGAAAATGACCACTTTTGACCATTCCCTATATGCTTGTATGCCAGCCCCTTTAATCTAAATGCTGAATAATTTGAAAGAATCCTAGATATAATTTGGGGATTATTAGCCAAATGAGGTAACATAACTTTGTCCCAAACCTCTACAGCTTAATACAAGGAGAAAATTATGCCGGGTTCTTTAATACGCCACCCAGAAAGGATATTAGTTAATTCATCTGCCGTCACAGGAGGAATAAGCGCCTCAGCGCCGGTGCTGCACGGTTTGATGGAAGGGCTAGGCTGGCATGACGTCCGCGAGGAAATCCTTGCTCGTGACCAAGAAGCGGCTTTAGAGGTAGGACGATTAAGGCAAATCCTAACAGATTATGAGACTAATCCCTCTGCACCCAATCGAGCAATCTTAATATTCGTTTTAGAAAAAGAATTGGCAGCAGCGCGAACTGAACTGGAATATGCTCAAGCACAGCAACGTCAATATGCATTAGAAGCAGCTCAAGAAGCTGAAATGAATGTAAGCCACTCTCAAAGCTGGAGAGAATGGGCTATCAGTGGTTTAAAAAGCTTTTTTGGGTCTACCGCAAGAGAACAAACAGAAAAATATGCTGAGATGACTACGATAAGACAGAAACGAATTGAGCAATTACAACTGACATTAGCCAGCCTAAACGAAATTGATCTAAATGAGCCCATTTTACCTTCCCAAATCAGTGACCTTGAGGCGCATGACATGGAAGCATTAGTTACAGAACCACCGGTGCTTGGAGAAAAAAGCATTGCTCAAGAGAACATTGATTCAGATGAGGATATGATTGAAATTGATACTCGCGATGGCAAAAAAATGCCAGCAGAGGGTGGCTATCACCATGATCGTCACTTATTAGCGTATCCCTTAACCAATGAATTTCAAATAAATGCTGATAACATGGATTCTCAATGGACACCTGTAGTCGCAGCATTAAACTCCGGGGATTTTGTGGTAGTTTGGACCCGTCATAGTCAGGATTTGGATGATAGTGAAATTTATGCGCAACGATATTCAGCTATAGGTATCGCGCAAGACGCCGAGTTTCGGGTAAATACGTACACATTTTTAAGACAGTCCTCTCCAAGCATTGCGGCACTAAACTCCGGGGATTTTGTGGTGGCTTGGCACAGCGATGGTCAGGATGGGAGTGGATTGGGAGTTTATGCCCAACGATATTCAGCTATAGGTATCGCGCAAGACGTCGAGTTTCGGGTAAATACGTACACATTTTCAAACCAGGGCACTCCAAGCATTGCGGCATTAAATTCCGGTGATTTTGTGGTAATTTGGGTGAGTCGTGCGCCAAATGGAAGAGAATCAATTTATGCTCAGCGATATTCAGCTGTTGGAATATCACAAGGCGTTGAGTTTCTGTTAAATACATCGAGCTCTCCAAGCATTGCCGCACTAAACTCCGGGGATTTTGTGGTGGCTTGGACCAGCTATGATGGAAGTCAATCGGGAGTTTATGCCCAACGGTATTCAGCTATAGGTATCGCGCAAGACGCCGAGTTTCGGGTAAATACGTACACATTTTTAGACCAGTCCTCTCCACGCATTGCGGCATTAAATTCCGGTGATTTTGTGGTAATTTGGGTGAGTCATCCGCCAAATGAAAGAGGATCTTTGTATGAAATTTATGCCCAGCGATATTCAGCTGTTGGCATATCACAAGGCGGTGAGTTTTTAGTTGATGCATATGCATATGCAAGTACTAGTATCTTCCATTATGGGCTAATTCCAAGCATTACAGGATTAAACTCTGGTAATTTTGTAGTGGCTTGGCAAAGGGAACGCCCTCATGATCCTGGATTGTATACTCAGGTCTATTCAGCTCTTGGAGTGCCGCAAGGCGTTAAATTTCAAATAAATACTACCCCATCATATGATTACCTAAGAAATCCCTCCCTTGCAAAATTAAATTCCGATAATTTTATAGTGGTTTGGGGAAGCAATAGCTATCAATATAAAATTTACGGTCGCTTAATTAGTAGTACAAACCTCCTTCCTGTTTTGGAACAAAATCAGCTGACTTTAAATGATGCTGAAACAGTTGTTATAACCCCTAGTTTTTTAAGCGCCACCGATGCAAACCTAGGCGCTATCCTTCCAAATTTAAGATTTACTGTTAATTCTATTCAGAGGGGGGTATTCGAATTAATCACTAACCCAGGGATAGAAATTACCCAATTTAGCCAAGCACAAGTGCAAGCGGGCGAGATTCAGTTTGTGCATGACGGCAGTAATATCTCGCCAGATTTGTGGATAAGTGTCAATAACGGTGTATCCGATTTATCCGATTCATTGCCAGAAAAAGCCAGTATCAATTTTAACCAACGTCCAGTATGGATAAATAGCAGGCTCATTTTACTGGAAGGCCAGCGATTAATGTTGGAGCCATTAATGATATCTGTGCAAGACGATAACTCCCCGGAAGAAATTCATTTTACTGTTGTAAATGCCACTCACGGACGATTTGAATTATCGTCAAATCGCAATCAACCAATAACAGCATTTAGCGCTCAGCAAATCACCGCCAGAGAGATTGAGTTTGTCCATGATGGCGAAGAGATTCCCCCTACAGCCAGCCTCAGCATGGGTGATGGATTTTTTCATGAAGAGCCTATTTCTCTGTTTATAGCCTACACTCCAGTGAATGACCCACCCTATGTTAATCGTATAGTCGGGCCGCAAATTTACAACTTAGGCGAAGCGTTTAGTTTCACTATTGAAGCGGATAGCTTTATCGACCCTGAGGGCGAAGTAGTCTTGAGCCTTTCTGCACGTGAGGCTGGGCAAAGTGATTTACCAAAAGGCTTCGAATTTAATGCGGCTACGCAGCGGTTCCTCGGCCAAATAATGCAAACAGATCACTGGAACATATCGTTACAGGCCACAGACACTGAAGGATTATCGGCTATCACTTTTTTTTCTTTGCGGATAGTAGAACTGGGAAATCCCTGCTCAATTAGTGGCATGTCTGGTTATCGAAGTGATGGGTATACTTGCCAAACCATGCGTAGCTTTATTATTGCGGTGCCAAGCGTCATAGGCGCACTGATTCTTGCAGCTTTAAGAATTTGCTTTAAAAACCGCCAGATTGAAAAAAGCTGGTCGGATCAGCATTATCAAATCCACAATATATTGCGCCATGAGCTTAAATTAGAAATTGGGGCTTTAGATGCCAACTATGAACAAAAATATAAGGGGCTCATTTTTAATTTATTAGGCTGTTTGCTTCAAATTCAGCGCAAAATTGCTGATAGTGATGATAGGTATAACAGCCGTGTAGCTCAAGTAGTAGCTCAGTTGTCGCAGGAAGAGATTAGACTGTATGCAGCTGTCTTGATCCTTGGTATACGGACGCGTATTCACTTTCCTAGTTTATACTGTGATGAGGGGCCGGGAGAGATGAAAAGAGTTATGCCCATTTACCGTTATTTTTATGAAACACTTCCTATCCCTGTACAAAGTTTAACGACTTATAAATTTAGTATGGAAATATTTATGGCTGCCTTTAAAGAAATTTTGGCCACTGCACGCGCTCAATTGACCAAACCTGAGATTGATGTAACACCTATATTAGTGGCTAATAAACAAAATGGTATTGGCGCTGCAATAGCAGGCTTTTTTTGTTGCAGAAAACCTATTCTGGCTTCCAGGGTAATTCGAAGCATGGCAGTTGACCGGGTTGTTGATATTATGGATGAGAAGGAACAAGAAGATAGTCAAAACAATATTTCTCAAAATGATTTAGCGCTCTTCGCTGCAAAATCTAAAAATTTACCGGGGCCGGACCAAGAGCCAATTGAAATGAAGATGCTAGACCACTCTTCACCGAGAGACAAGGCGCTTGGTTTACCTGAGAATGAGAATCACATCGTGACTTTTGGTTAGCAACAAAACCAAGGGTGCGCGAATTGGCTTGGGCATTTTTGCCGAAAAATCCTAAACCTATTGACAAATTTTAAAACAGTGCCTTACTTAAGAAGTAAGCTTTTCAATTAAGAGGATAAATTATGGATAGACTGAATAAAAATATATTTAAAAATACATTTACAGGAGGCGTTTTAGCTATAATATTATTTAGCTCAGCTTCCATGAGTTATGCGGAAGATACTGCAAAAAAAAGTAGTGATTCTACCAGCATTGATCAAATTCTGGTGAGTGATACGCCTAATTCTGAAGGATATGTATTAAAGACTAAAGATTCCTTACCTAGCAATACACCTAAAATTTATGCCACTGCTCAGTTAGGAAGCGCCGTAGAAGGCAGCGTCGTGACGGCGACTTTAGTTTATTTGCCCACCCAATCAAAAATCGGTCCAGTTGTGGCTAAAGTAAGCACCACGGGTAATACCATGGAAGCTTTTTCTTTTACTAATACAAAAATGCCTTGGCCGAAGGGTGAATATGAAGTTGATGTTTCTACTGCCAGCGGTGATACTCAAAAAGTTAATTTTAAGATAGATGATTAACTCATAGTTCCCGGGGCTTTCATCCCGTGAAGCTCCAGTTTTTTTACACTGACTCAGCAAAACCATGGCTCGCAGCCAGAGAGAAGGTGAGAACACAAAATCTCTTATATTGCGGATACCGTCATTGCGAACGCCAAGGTAGCAATGACGGATTTTTTTTGATGCGATTTTGTGCTCTTATCGCTGCGATGAGGGAATCGCAAGGGGGAGAAACGCGAGTTCTCCCCCTTCATTCCGAGCATCGGCTTTGCCGATGCGTAGGATATAAACCAGGAAGCAGTTTATATCTTGCCGCCGCGTTTACGCTCGTTTTCTTTAAGATATCTTTTTCTTAAACGAATATTCAGCGGTGTGATCTCAACTAATTCATCATCATTAATAAAAGCTAAAGCCTGTTCTAAGGACTGCCTGATCGGTGGGACCAGAATAATATTTTCATCCGAACCCGCTGCGCGGATATTCGTCAATTGTTTCGCTCTAGTCGGGTTGACGATTAAATCATTTTCTCGAGAGTGAATACCAATAACCATGCCTTCATAAACTTCGACCTGAGGCCCAATAAATAATTGTCCCCGCTCTTGTAAATTAAACAAGGAAAATGCAGTTGCTTTTCCAGGGCCATTGGCAATCAAAACACCTCTGGTCCTGTGCTGGATAGCCACGGTCACTAATGGGCCATAGTGATCAAACACATGGTACATAACTCCAGAACCAGAAGTCATCATTAAAAATTGAGCATGAAAACCAATAAGTCCTCGTGTAGGAATCATATAAGTTAACCGAACCCGGCCTTGACCATCAGGCATCATATCCTGAATTTGACCCCGGCGTTCCGCTAAGTGCTGCATAACCGTACCCTGGTTATTTTCTTCAACATCCACAACTAACTGTTCATAAGGCTCACTTTCCACACCTTCAATCATTTTAGTAATTACAGCCGGGCGAGATACGGCTAATTCATAGCCTTCCCGACGCATATTTTCAATCAAAATACCTAAGTGTAATTCGCCTCTTCCCGAAACAATAAATTGATCAGTATCAGTACCAGGAGCCACCTTTAAAGCAACGTTGGAAATTAATTCACGACTTAATCGGTCACTAATTTGCCGGCTAGTCACAAACTTGCCTTCTTTGCCTGCAAAAGGAGAGTCATTGACCTGAAAAGTCATGCTCACGGTGGGTTCATCCACGACTAAAGGCGGTAAAGCCTCTGGTTTAGCCGGATCGCATAAAGTATCAGAAATATGAATATTGGTGATGCCGGTGATTGCAATAATATCACCCGCTTCTGCTGAAGGAACTTCTTCCCGTTTTAATCCCATAAACCCTAAAACTTGCAGCACCCGGCCCGACCGGCTTTTTCCCTCACTATCAATAACAGTGACCGGCGTATTGGTCTTGATTTTGCCTCGAGCGATGCGGCCAACGCCAATGGCGCCAACGTAGCTTGAATAATCTAAAGCGCTGATTTGCATTTGAAAAGGACCATTAGGATCTACATTAGGGGCTGGAACTTTTTCTAAAATCATGTCCAGCAGGACATTCATATCTTGTTCCGGCTTATCTAGATCAGTCATGGCATAGCCTTGTAAAGCTGAAGCATAGATGACTGGAAAATCGAGCTGCTCATCAGTCGCCCCTAAGCGAACAAATAGATCAAACACTTGATCGATTACCCAATGAGGCCTGGCCCCTGGCCGGTCAACCTTATTAACCACAACGATCGGTTTAAGCCCCCAGGAAAAGGCCTTTTGGGTGACAAAGCGGGTTTGAGGCATAGGGCCATCAACAGCGTCTACTAATAATAATACGGAGTCTACCATGGATAAAATGCGCTCAACTTCGCCGCCAAAATCAGCATGGCCAGGGGTATCAACAATGTTAATCCGAGAGCCTCGCCAAGAAATCGCCGTATTTTTAGCTAAAATGGTGATGCCCCGCTCTTTTTCGAGATCGTTGGAGTCCATGACTCTTTCAACTAAAGCGCTGCGATCGCTGAAAGTCCCAGATTGTCTGAGTAATTGATCGACTAGCGTGGTTTTTCCATGATCCACATGGGCAATAATGGCGACATTACGTATTTGAGCTGACATTTTAAACCTGCAGTTTTAAGTAAAACTCTTATTATAACATAAACCCTTCAAAACTCGTAATTTCTTCAAACCAAAGTATAAGACCATAGTCATCAATCCAAGCGATAACCCTGTCATTGCGAGCACCAGCACCCCACTTCAAATTATAATTATTTTAATCATTTTAATTAATATTAGTTTAATAAAAACATTATACAATAACACAAGGTAAAAATTTGCATATTTAATAGAAATTAAATAATCGGAAAGTATAGAAGGTGAAAAAATGTCTCGTGATAATAATGAAGAAAAAACCTATTCAATAAGTAGTGGGGTTGAAGAAAAAAGTTATTCGACCGAGCCTGAATACAGCGGCGACTCAGCTGAAGAAGCTCTGCAGGAAGTAAAGCTACAAAAAAAAACCTCACCTATTATTGGGGTTCCATTTGTCAGCAATGCTAATGAAGAAATCAGAATAAAAATTAACTTTCCCCATCAATTGATCACAATGGAATATGAGCTTCAGTTACTTTCTCCTGATACCCAATTAGAAGAAGGCAATATCTATATTAACTACGACGAACAAAAAAAACACCTAAATTATGCCGTTATAAATCCTCAAGGCGAACCTCAAAATGGTTCCATTGAGCCAGGTGAGCTGGGATTAGATTCTAAAGATGTTGAGCCTTTTGATTTTAGAAATTTTAAGAATACCCCTCTCATTTTAGATAAAATTGTTAAAATAACTAGCGATCAAAAACATACTTTCCCTATGAAAGAGTTTATTCAACGACGAAATTCCGGAATTGCTAGTTTTGCTCATGACAAACGTTATTTGCCACTCAATAACCAGCACCTTAGAGAAAGAGTTATCTCTCCTAAACGTTATTTTTTGATTAGAGATAAAGAGAAATTCTGGCAGCCATTCAAAAGAGAGAGACGAAAACTAATTCTTTCAAATTTAGTGGAAGCTTATCAAAAAGGGCAAGTTGTCTTACCAGAAGCATTGAAAGAACCTTTTGAATTGATTTTTTTAACTTTTCCAAAAGCACTTCAGCAAGGTAAACTTAATTTAAATCCTTACTGCTTTTCAAATTATATGTCGATATTATCTAGCTTATTTATAGACTATAGCGACTTACCTTTTGACGCCAAAAAATATCGCGAAGATTTAATTGATCAGAAACCTGTAGAATTAGCCCATTCCATGGAGTCATTTATCCAGGATTTCCAAAATTTATTGGCTGGTTTTATCAAAGAAAATCAAAAAAACCTGGGTGAAGCCAAAGAAAATGAAGAATATTTAAATTTAGCTCAAGCCCAATTCAAAATTTTAGCCGAACAACTTCCTGAAATTCTACTATCTGCTAAACCCTATATTTATAAAAAAGAACTTGAATTTGATCGTTGGGTGGAAATGCGTTTTGCTTTAAAAAATAAGGAAATCCAACAAAAGGTTCAATATCTTGATGAAAAAGAATTAGCCCGTTATGAGGTTCATTTTGAAAATGGCAAACCCTATATCAGCGCCAATCATCCTCATCTCAATTTTTTAAGCAATAGACCGGCAATTGATGGCATGCATTTATTAGACAACAAGGAAGAGTCTATATTCGTTATAAAAAATGGCAAAATGTATATTGGCGAACCTAAAGCGGGTCTCTTTCATCATAGCAGTTTTATGTCAGGAGGCCGCGTTGAAGCTGCAGGGAGTTTAATTTATCAAGAAGGGAAAGAAGGCCAGACAATTATCTCAAATAGTTCTGGTCATTACACGCCTAATGAGCAAGAGGGTAAACGTACTTTAGTTTTTTTAGCTGAAAAAGAGGTGATTAGCTCTTTAACTGCCAATTTGGTCATTAAGGTTCATACCGGTCTAAAAACTGATAAAGTTCTTGAGGGAGCAGAAGCTCAAAAATATTTGCAAAGTGCGATTTCTTCTCATCGCTTTCGGAAAGTAGTGGATAAAGCTCTCAGTCCAGTATCGCCTCAATTTTCTTCATCTGACTTTGCTGATGCAGCAAGCCCATCTGCACTTTCTAAGCTTTTTAGCTTCGACAGTTTTGCCGATATGGCCAGCCCAGAACTGGCGTTACCAATTGACTTACTTAGCCCTGAAGCAAGCGGTTCAGATGATGAGGCAGCCAGCCCCAAATTGGTCTCCCCTTCTCATGCGCCGGACCCTGAAGCTAAATCGCCCCTATTTTCCAGCTTTAGTCCCTCGGTCGATGCACCCAGCCCCAAGTCTGCATCCAGCGGCTTTGCTTTAAATAGCTCAGGATTTTTTGCTATCAAACCCAGCAGACCTCTCGCAGTGGTTCCATTTGATGAAAAATTTGGCCAGCAATTAATAGATACAGTTGAGAAACAAATAAGTTCAACTAGTCATAAAAGGCATTTATTTTCATCTGAAAAAGATAGAAATTCAATGAAAATCAAATTCCTGCAGACTTTTAAACATGAAGTAGAAAAAATTCTTAAAAGTAGCCAAATTGGCAATAAACATGACGCCTTGATAGAGTCAATAGAACGTAATGAAAAAAGCTTTCCCAAGAGAAGTGAAAAGAGTTCTATATTGTCTTTACTAGCTCAGTTAAAAGAATCTGTAAACGAAAACAGGAATTCATCTTTAAGGGCAGTCTTTGGCATTGGATAAATTCTTAATTCATGAAAAATCAAGAATCAATATCTAATTTATGGGATTTTGAAGAGAATTTTACTCTTAGGCAGTGAATTATCGGGGGTAATAAGGAAATAAATATGATTCCAAGAATGATCGGTAAAATATACCGGTCAACATTGCTAATCATACCCCCTAAAAAAAATCCGGCTAATGTAATGCCGCCGCACCACAAAAATGCGCCGATAATATTAAAAAAAGTATAACGCCGATGAGTCATTTCAGCCATTCCTGCCACAATAGGCAGAAAAGTCCGGACTATAGGTACCCAGCGACCCAGGAGCAAAGCTTTACCGCCGTGTTTTTCATAAAATTGGTGCGCTTCTATTAAATATTTTCTCTTGAACCAGATATTATCAGGACGAGATAATAGCCAATGACCAATTTTATCTCCAAACCAATAGGCGATGGTATAACCCAAGAAAGCGGCGGCGATTAAGATTGGAACTAAGATAAAGATATTGAATATATTTTGCGCAGCCAGAAGGCCCGCGGCAAATAGTAAACTATCACCCGGCAGAAAAAAACCCAAAAACAAACCCGTTTCACAAAATATAATTAAGGTAAGTCCGATATAACCAGCGGTTTTAGTTAATTTAACAACATCAATATGATTTAAAAAATCAAGCATTTTCAATACTAACATGATTGCCCACACGCATCAAGCCAGCAATTCTCGCTTCAGCGAGAATTGCTGGCCATTGCGCCTATAGAATTACCTTGTTAGGATGTTTGACATGAATAAGCCTCACATTCAACAAATCAAATCCTTAATTACCCCAGCAGATATTAAAGCGGAATGGCCTCTTTCCTTAGAAACCGAGGCTTACGTTCAACAGATCCGCCAGGCAATCGAAAATATTTTAAAGCGGCAAGATGACCGTTTGCTTGTTGTAGTCGGCCCCTGTTCCGTCCATGATGAAAACTCAGCTTTAGAGTATGGTCAGCGTTTAGCTCAGCAAATGATGCGCTTCAAGGATACTCTTTGCTTGGTCATGCGAGTCTATTTTCAAAAACCGCGAACTGTTTTAGGCTGGAAAGGTTTTATCCATGACCCTCATCTAGATGAAAGTTTTGATATTGAAACGGGTTTGTGTGCCGCCCGGCGTTTATTATTGGCTTTAAATCAGCTCAATCTAGCCTGCGCCAGTGAGTTTTTAGATGTGATTATCCCGCAATATATAGTGGATTTAATTGCCTGGTCGGCTATAGGCGCCCGAACTACAGAAAGTCAAATTCATCGGCAATTAGCCTCCGGCTTGCCGACTCCAACTGGTTTTAAAAATAGTCAAAGCGGTGATATCCAGGTCGCAGTAAATGCCGTTTATACCGCACAATATCCACAACAATTTCTCTCTATAGGTGAAGATGGCAAAGCAGCCATGATCTCCACAACAGGCAATCCCTGGTGTCATATTATTTTGCGTGGCGGTCATGGGGGGCCCAACTACGCGGCTCCTTTTGTCCTTAATGCTGCTCAGCAATTACAAAGCAAATGCTTAGCTGGCAATATCATGATCGATTGCGCTCACGGCAATAGTGGAAAAGACCATTTACAGCAGCTTTCTGTAGCCTTTAATGTATCCAAACAAATAGCTTCGGGTAATTCAGACATTATCGGTATTATGCTCGAAAGCCATTTAATCGCCGGCAAACAAAAACTAACTGGGAAAAAATCTTTAATTTATGGCCAAAGTATTACGGACCCTTGTTTAGGCTGGGAAGAGACTGTAAAAATATTAGAATCTTTAAGTCTAGCCGTTAAAAAACGCCGTGACAATGTTCAAAAGGAATCATTAAAATATGAATATGCTTAATTGGGTTTTTTTATTATTGCCCACTGTAGCTATCATTGCTCTGGGTTTTTATATCCGTTCCACTCAAGAACAGCGGTTAGAAATCCAGGAATTATTAAAAAATCAGGAAAAAGAGCAATACGAACAAAGACAAAAATTTGATCAACATCAGATCAATAGTTTAAAATTAATACAAGACAGTCTGCAAACGGGTTCACATGAAGCGCGAAATCAAATCACATTGGCTTTAAACCAGCACTCTGAACATTTAGGTAAGCGGGTATCAGAATTAACTCAAGAAATTCAGCAGCGATTAAAAGAAATCAGCGGTGAAGTCGATCGGCAATTAGCCAAAGGCTTTGAAAAAACCACCGCTACTTTTTCTGATGTCATGAAAAGATTAACTATTATTGATGAGGCTCAAAAGAAAATATCCGAGCTATCCGGCAGCGTCATGAGCTTACAGGATATTTTGATTGATAAACGTTCTCGCGGCGCTTTTGGTGAAGTCCAGCTGACCAGCTTAATCCGTAATGTTTTACCTGAGAATCATTTTTCTTTGCAGCATACTTTGGAAAACGGTAAACGGGTAGACTGTTTACTTGTTCTGCCTCCGCCTTCTGGCAATATTGCTATTGATGCTAAATTTCCTTTAGAAAGTTATCAACAAATGTGTCGTAATGGTTTAGCAGAAACGGTCAAGCGTCAAGCTGAGCAACAATTTCGAGTAGATATCCGCAAACATATCGAGGATATTGCAGAAAAATATATTTTGCCGCCGGAAACCGCCGATGGCGCTATGATGTTTATTCCCGCCGAAGCCATTTTCGCGGAAATTCACGCTCATTATCCTGATTTAGTTGAATTGGCTCATCGCAGCAAAGTCTGGCTGGTCTCACCGACCACGATGATGGCGGTTTTAACTACGGCCCGAGCTGTGCTAAAAGACGCCGCGACTCGCAAACAAGTCCATCTTATTCAACAACATTTAACGGCTTTAAGCCGAGATTTTTGCCGATTCGAAGAAAGAATGAATCATTTAGCCAAGCATATCCAACAGGCGCAGCAAGATGTAGAACAAGTTCATCAATCGTCAAAGAAAATCAGCAGTCGTTTTACTAAAATCGAAAAAGTTGAATTGAATGACGTTGACGAGGAGATTCTATTAATCCCTTAATGCCTATCATTGCCCGTTCGGATTAATTTAATAATGGCAGAAAAGTCTAGATTCCCGTGTCCTTGATCAATCAATTGCTGATAAATTTGAGTGGCTTTAGCGGCGAGTTCGGTGGTGATATGAGCCGTTTGAACTGCACTTTGACCGAGTTTTAAATCTTTGAGCATCATAGCGGCGGTAAAACCAGGGCGGTAATTATTATTGGCGGGTACGTTTTCTAAAACGCCAGGGACGGGGTTGTAATGAGTCATTGCCCAACACTCCCCTGAAGAATGAGAGCTGATTTCAAAAAATTTCTTCGGCTCTAAACCCAATTTTTCAGCCAAAATAAATCCTTCGCTGACCGCAATCATGGATATTCCTAAAATTAAATTGTTGCAGATTTTGGCTGCTTGTCCATTTCCGGAAGGCCCGGCATGAAAGACAAATTTTCCTAATTGCTCCAGAGTAGCCCGGCCCCGTTCAAAATTTTCTGTAGAACCGCCAACCATAATCGTTAAACTTGCAGCTTCAGCGCCTTTTACTCCGCCTGAGACTGGAGCATCTAACATGGCTATATTTCTTTGTTTGGCCTCGGAGTGAAGAAACCGGGTTGACTCTATATCAATAGAAGAACTATCTATATATAAAGCTTCTGGTATCAAATGAGCAAAAATGCCTTGTTGGCCCAGGCAGACTTCGCGCACCTGATCTGCAGTTTGCAGCATGGTGAAAATAATGTCTGCCCTATTGACCGCATCAATTGGGGAAGTCGCTGAATCAGCACCCCACTCTCGGCAACGCTGAACGGCTTCTGAATCAAGATCAAAAACACTGACACAATGGCCTTTCTTTAACAAATTGTGCACCATAGGCGCGCCCATTTTACCGACACCAATAAAAGCAATCTTACTCATTAGATTTTAATTCCTCATGACCATGCGCCAACATATGATAATAACCGAGCGCACTAGTCTCTTCAGGCCAACGCACGGTTACACTTTTAGCTTTAGTATAAAAATTAAGGCTTTCAGAATGCATATGAATATCGCCAAACCAGGAATGTTTCCAGCCGCCAAAACTATGATAAGCTGCGGGCACTGGAATCGGGACATTGATACCGACCATACCCACTTGAACTTTAGCCGCAAAATTACGCGCCAAAGCGCCATCGCGAGTAAAGATAGCCACACCATTGCCATATTCATGCTGATTGATTAATTGCAAGGCGCTGTTGAGGTCTGGAACCCGTAAAATGACTAACACGGGGCCAAATATTTCTTCTTGATAAATTCGCATTTTAGAGGTCACTTGATCAAAGAGGCTAGGCCCCATAAAAAATCCTTGCTCATGACCAGGGGCAACTAAGTTTCTGCCATCTACCAGTAAATGAGCCCCTTCCTGAACACCTAAATCAACATAGTCTTTAACTTTTTGGTAATGTTCCCGGCTGATTAATGGACCCATCTGTGATTGCGGGTCAATACCTGGCCCTACTGAAATCGTCGCTATTTCCTGACGTAACCTGGCGATTAACTCATCAGCCACTTTATCGGTGACGGCTATTACTGCAGAAATAGCCATACAGCGTTCTCCGGCTGCACCATAAGCGGCTCCGGCTATGGCTTTGGCGGCGTTAACATCGGCGTCAGGCATAACTACGGCATGATTTTTTGCCCCGCCAAAAGTATGGGCGCGTTTTCCAGCATTAATGGCAGTGAGATAAATAGATTTTGCAACTGGAGTTGAACCTACACAACTTACTGTCACCACATCAGGATGAGTAATCAATTGCTGAACAGCTGATTTATCTCCTTGAATAAGGTTCACAACACCGTCAGGCAACCCGGCCTGAGTGAGTAATTCCATGAGTTTGATTGGCGCTGAGGGGTCTTTTTCTGAAGGTTTTAAAATAAAAGTATTGCCACATGCAATTGCCGGAATCATCAACCAGACAGGGACCATGACAGGAAAATTAAATGGGCTAACGCCAACACAGACTCCTAAAGCTTGACGAATCGTGTAACTATCCATATCTGTGCTGATATTTTCAGAATATTCGCCCTTAAGAAGATTAGGAATTCCGCAATAGTATTCAACCAGTTCTATAGCCCTAAGGACTGAGCCTTTAGAATCTTCTAAAATTTTTCCATGTTCGCGGGTAATTATTTGAGCTATTTCTTCAATATGGGCTTCTAATAATTCTTTAAATTTAAACAGGATTCTGGCCCGTCGTAAAGGTGGCGTTGCGGACCAAGAAGGAAAAGCCTCTCGGGCGGCGGCGACAGCTTGATCAACGTCATTTTCTTCAGCAAAATTAACTGAGCCAATAACTGCGCCAGTCGCTGGGTTAAAAATTTCCTGCTGGCGCGAATTTTGAGTTAAAAAGATTTTTCCATTAATAAAATGAGGAACTTGATAAGCCATTGCCGATTCCTTGGACTAACTTGAACTACACACTCCTTATGTATAATAGCTTACCCGAGGAACTCTCGCTGACAGCGCATGAGTATCCAATTTGCTGAAACCATTTAGCTTAATTTGTATAAATGCGAGAGCAGTCGCTAGTTTATGGATGAGATTCGGCAAAGGCTTTGGCTTTTCCCAGATCTTCAGGTGTATTTACTTCGGGTGGAAAGCGGTCTTTAGAAATCACCATATGCATACGGCTGCCATTCCAGAGAATACGCAGTTGTTCTAATGATTCTAAGCGCTCTAAAGGTGAAGACGGCCATTCAATGAATTCTTGTAAAAAGCTGACCCGGTAAGCGTATAATCCAACATGTTTATAATGCTGGTCACTTGGCGTCACTTTTTCAGTACTTTTGAATTGTTCCATATCCCACGGAATCGGTGCGCGGCTAAAATAGACCGCATAATTGCGCCAGTTCAGCACTACTTTAACTACTGATGAATTGAATAAATCCTCGCCATGAGTGATTCGTTCACAAATAGAGCTCACTTTAACGTTATCATGCTTTTCTAAATCTTCAGCCACCTGGCGAATGCCTTGAGGCAAGATAAATGGTTGATCCGCCTGGACATTCACGACGATTTCATCGGGAGCATAGTCTAAAGCTAACGCGGCTTCGGCTATGCGCTCAGTCCCTGACTGATGCTCACTGGAAGTCATGAAAACTTTAGCCCCAAAACTTTGGGCTACTTTGCTCACTTTGGCATTATCTGTGGCAATAACTACACTATCGGCGCCACTTTCAATGGCCCGTTCATAAACTCTTTGGAGCATGGTTTTGCCGTTAAGATCGGCCAAAACTTTTCCGGGTAAGCGCGTAGAATCATACCTGGCAGGAATAATAACTCGAAATTCCATCGACTAAATCTCCTTCTCAGTTATCCGTCGAGCTTCATCAATTAACATTATTGGAATATCCTCTCGAATAGGATAAGCCAATTTATCGATCCGGCAAATTAATTCCTGGTTTTTTGGATCAAAAATAAGCCTGCTTTTACACAAAGGGCAAGCCAATATATCCAGTAATTTTTTGTCCAAGTTCCGGCTCCTTCTCAGGAAATGATTAGGAGCTTAATTTAACATGATTTACCCAATAAGCAAGAGAAGAAGCTGGTTTTTCCGAATTATTTTTTCATTAGAATTCACTACACAAAATGACGAAAATAATTATCATTCTCTTCCGCATATGCGGAAGAGAATGATAATTATTTTCGGGACGACAGGATTTGAACCTGCGACCTCTTGCACCCCAAGCAAGCGCGCTACCAGGCTGCGCCACGCCCCGATTTTTAATAAATTTCTAACTCATCTACCAATTTTTGCAAATCGCGAATCGTTTGACGAATTTTTGTCTGCATTTGAGCTGTATCTGAATCCTTGGGCAAAGCCGACTCTGCTAATGAATGTCGGGCACCCTCAATAGTATAACCTTGCTCATACAATAATTCACGAATTTTCCGCACTAACAAAACATCAAACCTTAGATAATAACGGCGATTCCCTCGCCGTTTTGCTGGGTTTAATTGCTCAAACTCTTGCTCCCAGTATCTCAATACATGCTGCTTTAATTGACATAACTCAGCCACTTCACCAATGGTAAAATATAATTTTTCCGGAATTGGCGGCAACTGATCACTTTTGGTCAGACTCGCCTTGCGTTTCTGAGCCAGCATAATGTTCTACCTTTGAACGAAGCTTGTGTCCAGCATGAAAAGTAACTACTCTGCGTGCCGTAATTGGAATTTCTTCCCCAGTTTTGGGGTTTCTCCCCGGCCTTTGTTTTTTATCTCTTAAATTGAAATTCCCGAATCCGGATAATTTTACCGACTCTCCATTTTCTAAAGCCTGGCGAATTTCTTCAAAAAATAATTCAATTAATTCCTTAGCTTCACGTTTATTCAAACCCATTACGTTGAATATGTGTTCAGCAAGGTCTGCTTTAGTGAGCGCCGCCATATGTTACACCCTCAACTTAGCGTTAAATTTTTCTTCCAAACCTTTGATTAAGTCATCAATAATTGTTTGGATCTCCTCATCCTTTAGGGTGCGCGAAGCATCCTGAAAGTTTAAAGCCAAGGCAATACTTTTTTGACCTTTTTCAATATTCTGCCCTTGGTAGACATCAAATGTTTGCACATTATGAAGAAGTTTTCCAGCCCTTTCAAAAATAAATTTTTCAATCATCGCGGCGGGGATTTCTTGTGGCAAAGTCACCGCGAGGTCTCGACGTATGCCAGGAAATTTTGAAAATTCTTTAAATTCAATTGATTGCCTATCCTTCATGAGATCCAACCTTAGCTCAAAAAGATAAACTGGCAAGCTGACTTCGCATTTTTCTGCTAATGCTGGATGCAGAGCGCCGATATAAGCAATGACTTGATTTTCATACAAAACCTCTGCGCTTTGGCCAGGGTGTAAAGCAGGATGTTGAGCTGGTCGCCAAACAAGTTGTTTGCCAATGTCAATTAAAGCAAATAAAGCTTCAAGGTCACCTTTAATATCAAAAAAATCCACCATTCTAGACTTTGCCCCCCATTGCTCTGGGAGCGCCTCGCCACTGATAACGCCCGCCAACATTTTTATTTGCCGGGGTTGTTCTAGAGGCGGCAAAAAACACAAGCCGTATTCAAATAGCCTGACGCGGGGAATCTGACGATTTTGATTGTATTTTAAAGCTTCTAATAAACCGGGCCATAAGCTCGTGCGCATCACCGATAAATCACTAGAAATAGGGTTGGCCAGCGCAATAGGCTTATGCTCAGGATCCAGGAGATTTTGTATCTTGGGATTTATAAAACTATAGGTGATCGCTTCAGAATAACCACGATCATTTAAAAGGAGCAATAGTCGTTTAAGAAAATCATGATCAGCAGCAGGAACAGTTTGCATGGCTACATTCATTGATTGTAATGGAATTTTTTGATAACCATAAAGCCGGCCCAGCTCTTCAATTAAATCTACCTCCAAAGTCAGATCGTAGCGGTAACCAGGAACAGCGACCTGCCAGCCGCCATTTGTTAAAGTGACTATCATGCCTAATGATTGCAGGATATCGGTAATTTGCTGATCTGTTAGATCAATTCCCAGTAATCGAGGAATTTGCTCAGAGCGTAAAAAAATTTCAGTAGTCTTGGGCAAATAGTCTACATCAGTTTTTTCAATAATAGGCCCGGCCTTGCCCCCGACTATCTCCAATAATAATTGAGTGGCTCTTTCCATGGCATAACGGGTAAGCTCATAATCCACTCCCCGCGCAAATCGATATGAAGAGTCTGTCTGTAAGCTATGACGGCGAGCAGTCAAACTTAAAGGAATGGCAGCAAAGAAAGCACTTTCTAAAAAGAGATGACAAGTGTTAGAGCAGACTGCCGAGCTAACGCCACCCATAATTCCAGCCAATGCTAAAGATTGACTGCGATCGGCAATGACTAAATCATCATTACTCAGCTCCAATAAACGACCATCTAAAAGGGTCAGCGTTTCTCCAGAGCGGGCTAATCTAACTGTGATTTCTTCATCAATATTTTCTAAATTAAAGGCATGCATGGGTTGGCCCAATTCCAACATCACATAATTAGTCACATCAACGACTGGATGGATACTTCTGACGCCACTGCGGCGTAAACGTTCCTGCATCCAAACCGGCGTGACCGCAGAATGATTGATGTTGCGGATTACTCTGCCCAAATAACGAGGGCAACGTTGACCTGCTTCGATATGGACAGGTAAGGAATCATTGATGGATTCAGCCACCGGGTTAATTTTTAATGGTTTATATTCTTTGTGAAGTAAAGCTGCAGATTCCCTCGCTAAGCCATTGATACTTAAACAATCACCACGATTCGCGGTTAAAGCAATGTCCATGATTGAATCATTCAACTTTAAATATTGACGCAAATCTTGACCTACAGGAGCATCAGGTGACAATTCTAAAATACAGCCTTCTTTGTCCTCGCCTAGCTGCAATTCTTTAGCTGAACAAATCATGCCATGTGAAGGTTCACCCCTAAGCAAACCTTGCTTAATTTCAATCCCTCCCGGCAAATGAGCGCCCACAGTAGCCAAGGCTACTTTTAATCCCGGACGGACATTGATTCCGCCGCAAACAATAGATAAAGGATTAGGTTGACCGATATTGACTTGGCAACAGTGGAGACGCTTGGCGTCTGGATGCATGGCCTCAGAAAGAATTTCTCCAACGACAACGCCGTTAAATTCACCCGCAGCAGGCTCTAAGGATTCAACTTCAAGTCCCGACATGGTAAAAACAGAAGCCAAAGATTCGACTTCGATGGAATCCTGGAGTTGTTCACATAACCACTGAACACTAAACTTCATACCTTTCCTAAAATTGATTAAGCATGCGCAGATCATTTTCAAATAATAAGCGCAGATCTGGAATTTTATATCGCAGCATAGCTAACCGGTCTAAACCCAGGCCAAACGCAAAGCCAGTGAATTTTTCCGGGTCAATATTAACATTTTTTAATACTTGGGGATGAACCATGCCACAGCCTAAGATTTCCAGCCAATTTCCATTCGCTTTTTTAATATCTACTTCTGCGGAAGGTTCGGTAAAAGGAAAAAAGCTAGGGCGAAAGCGAAATTCCAGCTCATCGCCAAAAAATCGTTCTAAAAAGTCTTGGAGCAAGGCTTTTAAATGACCCATATTACAATGAGTATCTATCACTAAGCCTTCTAATTGATGAAACATGGGGGTATGGGTTTGGTCGGAATCACAGCGATAAACCCGCCCTAAAGTAATAATTTTAAGCGGCGGCGCCTGTTCTTTCATAGTCCGAATTTGAACATTGGAAGTATGGGTACGCAGCAGTAAACCATTCGGGAAGAAAAAAGTGTCATGGCTGTCTCGGGCCGGGTGATAGCTGGGGATATTCAAGGCTTCAAAATTATGATAATCATCTTCGATTTCTGGACCCTCAGCAACGGTGAAACCCATGGCGGTAAAAAGCTCAATAACTCGATAACGAACTTGAGTAACAGGATGCAATTTACCAGTATTTTGACTGCGTCCCGGCAGGCTGATATCAATAGTCTCAGCAGCCAGGCGGTTTTGGAGTTGCTGTTGACCTAAGAAAATATCTCGCTCAGCCAATAAAGCCTGTAATTCCTGTTTGGCTAGATTGATAATTTTGCCCATTTCGGGACGCTCGGCCACAGGCAAATCAGCTACGGATTTTAATAAAGCCGTCAACTGACCTTTTTTGCCAAAATAATGAACCCGCAACTGTTCTATTGCCGCGGTATCCACCGCTTCGGCAATAGAAGATTTTGCGCCTGCTAATAAAGCAGCCAGTTCGTTTTGCATGCGAATGCTTATTGCAAAGCTTGCTGGGCAGTTTCCGCAATACGGGCAAAGGCGCCAGCATCGTTTAATGCCAGGTCAGCGAGAATTTTGCGATCAATATTGATATTCGCTTTCTTTAGACCATTCATTAAGCGGCTGTATGAAAGGCCATGTAACCGGGCGCCGGCATTGATACGGATAATCCATAAAGCGCGAAAATTACGTTTATTTGTGCGGCGATCGCGATAAGCATATTGGGCGGCTTTAATGACGGCCTGTTTGGCGACACGGTAAACCCGGCTGCGGGCCCCATAATATCCTTTGGCTTCATCAAGAACTTTTTTATGACGGGCATGTGCTTGCACGCCTCTTTTGACTCTGGGCATATTTTTCTCCGCTTAACTTAATAATTTATCAATATTCGCTAAATCACGCTCATTGACACGAGCTGACCGGGCAAGCTGGTTTTTGCGTTTGGGAGCTTTTTTGGTCAAGATATGATTACGAAATGCACAGCGGCGTTTTATAGCGCCTGTACCTGTTCGACGAAACCGCTTACAAGCCCCACGATTTGATTTAATTTTTGGCATATTAACCTCTTTTGAATGATACCATATTATTCTGGCTTTTTGGTAATTTTAGCTTCTTGCTTACCCAAAGAAACCACCATACCCATTTGTTTGCCTTCAATTTTTGGTTCTTGCTCAACGACCAAACCGGTGGGTAAATCACCTCTAATTTTATTAAGCAATCCCATCCCTAATTCCCTGTGCTGCATTTCTCGGCCGCGAAACCGCAAACTGATTTTAACTTTGTCGCCACGCTCTAAAAATTCAATAATTTTCCGAACCTTGACCTGATAATCACCGATATCGGTCACTGGCCGAAATTTAATTTCCTTTACCTGGATACGCCGTTGTTTTTTCTTCTGAGCAGCCTGTTTTTTCCCCTTATCAAAACGGTATTTGCCATAATCCATGATTCGGCAAACCGGAGGTTCCATATTTGGGGAAATCTCTACAAGGTCTAATCCTGCCCTTTCAGCAGAAATTAAAGCGTCTCTAATATTAACGATCCCAACCTGGTTCCCCTCTTCATCAATTAACCGCACCTGAGGGGTGTGAATCTGTTGATTCACTCGCGTTTTCTTGTCAGTAATAGTTATTTTCCTCCCGGTAAACGTCTACTATTTATTTCTTGCAACAATTGGTTAAGGAATTCCTCTATTTTTAATACTGTAGAGGCTTCGCTACCCAATTTTCGCACAGCAACAGTTCTCTCAGCCACTTCTCTCTCACCAATGACTATTTGATACGGAACGCGGGCGATAGCGTGTTCTCGGATTTTAAAGCCAATTTTCTCATTACGCAAGTCTAAATTGGCCCTAACGCCTTGATTTCGTAAAATTTCTCTTATTTCTCGGGCATAATCCGCCTGACGATCGGTAATATTCATGATCACAGCCTGGACTGGCGCCAGCCAAACAGGTAATCCTTCGGCATAGTGTTCTAATAAAATACCCATAAAACGTTCCATGGAACCTAGCATCGCTCTATGCAGCATGACTGGAACCTGTTTAGAACCGTCTTCGGCAATATAATAAGCGCCTAATCGGGCTCCAAGAAAAAAATCCGCCTGCAAAGTACCGCATTGCCAGGTTCGACCTAAACAGTCGCGAAGAGAAAACTCAATTTTAGGCGCATAGAAACCGCCTTCACCCGGGGAGTAATGCCATTCCACCCCTGAGGCGTTTAGGGCCTCAGCTAAAGCTTGTTCAGCAATATCCCATTCAGCATCACTGCCTATTCTTTTCTCCGGGCGGGTGGATAACTTATAAACGATATCAGTAAATCCCATATCATTATAAAGATCACGTAATTGCTGGATGAAAGCCGCCGATTCGCTTTGAATTTGCTCTGGGGTACAAAATATATGCGCGTCATCTTGAACAAACCCCCTCACCCGCATCAGTCCATGCAAAGTTCCTGAGGATTCATTACGATGGCAACAACCGAATTCAGCCATGCGGATAGGTAAATCCCGATAGCTTTTAATGCCTTGTTTAAAAATTTGAACATGACAGGGACAATTCATCGGTTTTATAGCATATTGACGATTTTCCGATTCAGAAAGAAATAAATCATCGGCAAATTTTTCCAGATGACCAGACTGGGCCCACAAAGAAACATCGACTAATTGGGGCGTATTCACTTCTTCATAACCGTATTTATGCAATTTTTCTCTTAAGTATTCACGCAAAGTCCGTATCAGCGTCCAACCATTGGGGTGCCAAAAAATCATGCCTGGCGCTTCTGACTGGATATGAAATAAATCCATTTTTTTGGCGGTCAAGCGGTGATCGCGTTTCTCAGCTTCTTCAATTCTGTGGAGATATTCTTTTAGAGATTTATTATCCGCCCAGGCCGTACCGTAAACTCTTTGCAGCATTTCATTATTAGAATCGCCTCGCCAATAAGCGCCCGAAACTTTAGTCAATTTAAAAGCTCCCAATTGGCCGGTGCGGGCGACATGGGGACCACGGCATAAATCGATAAAATCGCCTTGGCGATAGGCAGTCAATTCTTGATCGCCGGGAATATCTCTAATAATAGCCACTTTGTAATTCTCACCCATTTGGGTGAAAAGCTGGATGGCTTCTTCGCGACTTAATACTTGCCGTTCGACAGGTAAATCCGCTTTTACCAATTCTTGCATTCTGGTTTCGATTAACAGAAGATCTTCAGGGGTGAAATGGTGATTGCAAGCAAAATCATAATAAAACCCATCTTCGATAATTGGGCCAATGGTAACTTGCGCTTCGGGGAATAATATTTTCACAGCCTGAGCCAATAAATGGGCTGTTGAATGACGAATAACTTCTAAAGCGGCGGGATCTTTCCCGGTAATTATTTTTAAACTGACGTCTTCGACGATTGGGTAGGATAAATCGACTAGTTTTTGATTAACTTCAGCGGCTAAGGCTGCTTTGGCTAAACCAGGGCTAATGGATTCGGCGACCATTTTAGGATTGACCGGGCCGGAAAATTGTTTTTCACTACCATCGATTAAGGAAATACGGACCATGTTATTCTCATTCACAAAATATAATAGGCACGAGTGGGATCGAACCACCGACCACCACCATGTCAAGGTGATGCTCTACCACTGAGCTACGTGCCTAAAAGTGCTAAAATTAACATTTTCTCCCTATTCAAGCAAGAGTCGAACCCTATCCAAACCTATAATTACGGGAATTGCAGCAAAGAATTACTTTCTAATTGTGTTTCCTGACGACGAATCCACTCCGAAGGTTTAAAATGCGCACCCTGCTTGTCCATAAGGTGTCAGGGGAGCACAAATAATAGCACCTGCTTTGGCAGCCAGCATACCCGTTGCCCATGCACCTCCCCAGCCGCCGCCAATTCGTACGCCCTCACGATAAGTATTATCATATTTGCCACTTTCTTGACTGTCTTGAAATTCATGATATAAACGCATCCCATCCGAAACCATACCCACACGGGTAACCATATGGCCTAACAATGTAGTGCTATGCCAAACTTTCCCTATAGAATAGGGTGAAATAAAATCGGGATTCGCAATAAAGTCTTCCCCTACGGTATGACGATACTCATAGCAAAGATCATCAATGGCCTCTTGACATAATGACTTTCCTCCTTGTTCTTGAATCCATAACTGCTTTGGGACTGACTACCGTTTTTAACTTCGGGTTCAGCGCATTCTATTTAAAAACGAGTGGATTTAGCAATAGCCGCGTACTTCAACTGCAATTTGCACAGAAATTAGCGTCGAAATGAAACAGCGGCTTTTTCTACCGCTTGAACGGCTTCTATGATCCTTTGCTGAATGCTGGCTTGTAATGCAGAAAGCTTTTGACGTGTCTGCCCCAAGCAATATCCCATCAGGCTGATGTCCACCTCTCCATAATGCATTTGGTGATTTTCAGCCCATGCTGTACGGCACTTAGGTGGCGGGGGAGATGAGGCGCAAAAGTGAGCATATGCTTTCAATGCTTCCCATGAGCTCACTTGGGAGAGATTCCATTTGCGTCGCCATTCGGATATTACTTCTTGGGAAATACCTCGAAGAAGACTTGTAGCAGCATTTATTAATCCCATAGAACTCGTTTTCCACACTTCCTGACATATCCCCAAATGCAGTTGACTCACAGATGGAAAAGATTCCATTTGAGATAATAACTGCACCCAGTCACCAAATTTTAATGGGGGAAAATTTTCGGGAACGGTTAAGGCAAAAACTTTGCCATAATGCAGCTGATTGTGTTTTTCGCAGTCGCTCCACGTCATCAGTGATATTCCTTTGAGTTGTGCCGTAAAAATTAAAAAATCAATCAACTCCAAATTCATGGCCCATACGGCCGCAGCCAACGGTTGTTTTACCTGGAGACCAGCCGTTAATAATTCCGCTCCTTGTAAAATAGCTCGTTTTGCTGCGGATAAATCTCCTCGTTCGCACGCAGTGACTAATTGAGTCAGTAACGCCACAGGGGATGCCACCAGGCTCGGCGCAAATAGGCTCGATGAATTGCCCGTAACGACAGAGTCATTATAATCCCGCCACGACGGAGCAGGAGATTGATTCGTGACACTTCCGGGAACAAGTGGCCAAAAAATCCAAAACAACCCAATGAGTAAAGCCGCTAACATGAATAACAGTAACGCGAATCGTTTTGCATGGCAGGCTGACGCAAGACAAGATTTCAACCGAACGAACG
>Ga0163144_10006311_pt1 | contig 26173 bp, 31 predicted proteins | sample OliLak19BULKMAT1_FD_123175 | JGI IMG/M metagenome (GOLD analysis project Ga0163144, IMG submission 123175) | Freshwater microbial mat bacterial communities from Lake Vanda, McMurdo Dry Valleys, Antarctica - Oligotrophic Lake LV.19.BULKMAT1 | ecosystem: Environmental > Aquatic > Freshwater >...
ACGACCCAGACCTGCATCTCGGGGTTCGCGCACTTGATGCCCGTCGCGATCGTCGGCGCGCGGCCGTGGATCGTGTGGAAGCCGTAGGTGTTCATGTAGTACGGGAAGCGCGACGAGCAGCCGATGCCCGAGACGAACACGTACTTCTCCTTCGGGATATTGAGCGTCGGGAGCATCTTCTGGACGGTCGCGAGGATCGCGAAGTCGCCGCAGCCGGGGCACCAGCGCACCATCTGGTCGGACTTGAAGTCCTTCGCGGTCTGCACGATCGGCCCCGCGGCGGGGAGCATCTCCATCTCGTTGTCGGATTCGGCGGCCATGTTATTTACCCCCCTTCAGGATAGCATCGACGCCGGCTTCGATCTCGGTGACCTTGAAAGGCTGGCCCTTGATCTTGTTGATCCCCGTGGCGGGCACGAGGTATTTCGCGCGGATGATCTTGAGCAACTGCCCCATGTTGAGCTCGGGGATGACGACGTGCTCGAAGCCCGCCATGATGTCGCCGAGGTCCGCGGGAAGCGGGTTGAGGTGGCGCAGATGGACGGCCGACACGCTCTTGCCTTCCTTCTGGAGGTTCTGCACGCCGGCGGTGATGGCGCCGTAGGTGCCGCCCCAGCCGATGACGAGGACCTTGCCCTTCCGCTCGCCGAGGACCTCGAGCGGCGGGATGTCCTGGGCGACCTTGTTCACCTTCGCGGCGCGCAGGCGGACCATGCGCTCGTGGTTGTCGGGATCGTAGGAGATATTCCCTGTAATGTCCTGCTTCTCGATGCCGCCGAGGCGATGCTCGTAGCCGGGCGTCCCGGGCGCGGCCCACGGGCGGGCCATCGTCTCGGGATCGCGCTTGTACAGCTTGAACTCGCCGACGGGAGGCAGCGCCACCTTGTCGAACGGCGCCAGCGACGACGCCTGCGGGATCAGCCACGGCTCGGAGCCGTTGGCGAGGTAGCCGTCCGTCAGAAGGAAGACGGGCGTCATGTACTTGATCGCGAGGCGCGAGGCCTCGTAGGCCATCTTGAAGCAGTCGCCGGGCGTCGCGGCCGCGAGGACCACGCACGGGCATTCGCCGTTGCGGCCGTACATGGCCTGGAACAGGTCGGCCTGCTCGGTCTTCGTGGGAAGGCCCGTGGACGGGCCGCCGCGCTGCACGTTGAGGATCACGAGCGGGAGCTCGGTCATCACGGCGAGGCCGATGGCCTCAGCCTTCAGCGCGATGCCGGGGCCGGAGGTGCCGGTCAGCGCGAGGTGGCCGGCGAAGGACGCGCCGATCGCGGAACCGATCGCCGCGATCTCGTCCTCGGCCTGGAAGGTCTTCACGCCGAAGTTCTTGTTCTTCGACAGCTCATGAAGCACGTCGGACGCGGGCGTGATCGGGTAAGACCCGTACCACAGCGGGCGGCCCGACACGTTCGCCGCGGCGATGAAGCCGAGCGCCGTCGCCTCGTTGCCCGTGATGTTCCTGTACAGGCCGGGCTTGATCGGGGCCTTGGCCACGCGGAAGTGGTGGCCGAAGATCTCCGCGGTCTCCGCGTAGGCGTTGCCGGCGTTGAGCGCCTTGTGGTTCGCCTCGACGTACTTGGGGTTCTTCTTGAACTTGGTCTCGATCCACTTCAGCGTCGCCGCCATCGGGCGGTCGTAGAGCCAGTACATCATGCCCAGGGCGAAGAAGTTCTTGCAGCGCTCCGTCTCGGTGGCCGTGAGGCCCATCCCGTCGAGGGCGTTGCGCGTGAGGCGACCGAGCTCAACCGGGATCACGCGGAAGTCAGAGAGCGAGCCGTCCTCGAGCGGATTGACCTCGTAGCCGGCCTTCTTCAGGTTGGCCGCGTTGAAGGTGTCCTTGTTCACGAGGATCATGCCGCCCTTCTTCACGTCGTGCACGTTGGCCTTGAGCGCGGCCGGGTTCATCGCCACGAACACGTCGGGCGCGTCGCCGGGGGTGAGCACCTGGCGCGACGAGAACTGAATCTGAAACCCGGAGACGCCGGCCGTCGTGCCCACGGGGGCGCGAATCTCGGCGGGGAAGTCGGGGAAGGTCGCGAGGTCGTTGCCCGCGAAGGCGGTCGTCGTCGTGAACTGCATGCCCGTCAGCTGGATGCCGTCGCCGGAGTCGCCGGCGAATCGGATGACCGCGGACTCGATCTCCTCGATCGGGGTCTTCGAAGGCTTCGGCTCAGTGGAAGTATCGCTCATAGGGGATTCTCCGACGGACGAATTCGAGGCCGCGCGTCTCCTCTTGGCCTATTATAAACCCCAAAAGCCGCGCGAAGTATTGACCTAAATCAACTCTTGGCGACGGGGATCGCGGAGGCCGCGAAACGACGATAGTTACCGGGAAGTCGTCGCGGCGACGAGCTCGAGGATGCCCTGCGCGGCGCCCGCGGCGGAGGCCGCCGTTTCCGGCCGGACCGTCTCGGGGCGGGAGCGCCGCGGGGACGTGGAGGCGGCGACCTCGAAGGAGGGAATGCGCGACGTGGGCGGCATCAGCGAGGAGAAGAACTTGGTCCAGACGCGCGGGGCGGGCGCCGCGGGCACGGCCACGAGAGGAGCCTCGTCGTCCTGGGCGGCCTCGCGTTTCGGCTCGCGGGACGGCTTGCGCGGCGCGGACTTCTCGGCGCGGGCGGGGGCCGTCGCGCTCTCGGGCGCGTCCTCCGAAGGCGCGGCGTTTCGGCGGCTCTCCTCGGCGTACGGGTTATCGGCCGGGATCGTCTCCGTCGCGGGCCCCTTTTCGGGCGCGTAGGCCATGCCGACGAGGCTTCCGTAGGCGTCGTCCTGCTGCGCGCGCGCGACAGCGAAGGGCAGGACGAGCAAGCCGGCGAGCAGCAGGCGCTTCATGCCTCTAGAATAGCTCGCGAAGCCCCTGCCCAAGGAGGGACAGACGGGTAAGCGAGGTCCCGGCAAGAGGCCCTATTTGAAGGGGGCCCTACGGGACGTCGTTATTGTCGCTTAGGATCGTCCTATTGACTAGTTCCAACTAGTCTGTTAAACTGGTTTAATGAAAAAGAAGGCCAGCACCAGGTATATAGGCTCCTTCGAGGCCAAGACTCGGCTCTCCGAGCTGCTCCGCGACGCCGAGAACGGAACGGCTTACGTGATCCGCAGGCGAGGCAAGGACGTGGCTCGCCTGATTCCGCCCGGCGGCAAGGCCGACGCGGAGTCCCTGGCGAATCTCAAGGCCGACCTTCGGGAGCTCCGCGGCCAAATCCGGGGCGGATTGGACATCAAAGCGCTGGTCCGCGAAGGCCGCCGCTGATGGACTTCGTAATCGATTCGTCCGCCGCCATGGCGTGGGCGCTGCCGGACGAGCATTCGCCCCGCGCCGAGAGGATTCTCGCGCGGGTCATCCCGGAGAGCTCGCTCTGGATCCCGGCCTTGTGGTGGTATGAAGTCGCCAATGTCGTCGTGATGGCACGGCGCCGCAAACGCCTGAGCGAGGCCCAGGGCGCGCGCATCCTCGAGCTCCTCAGCCAATTCCCTCTCCAGGTGGACGCTCCGCCCGGGCCCGCGTCGGCTTTCCGGCTCGCGCAGCTGGCGCAGGAGCACTCGCTGTCGGCCTACGACGCGGCCTACCTGGAGCTCGCCGAGCGGCGCGGTCTCGCCCTCGCGACGTTCGACCGCGACCTCATCCGCGCGGCCCGCGCGGCCGGCGTGCAAGTCGTCGAGGCCTGAAAGGTCGCCGGTACGAAGGCCCCGGAGGGACGAGGACTTAATGCCAGAGCACGGGGATCCGGGCGTCGAAACGCTGTAGAGAGTTATCCGCGGGGTGCCTGCGGCGGAACTAGGCCGGCTCGCGGAACTCGAACATCATCGTCGTCGAGCCGCAGTCGATCATGTCGCCTTCCTTCAAGACGACCGAGCCCGTGACCTTGGAGCCGTTCACCACGGGATAGCCCTCGGTCACGGCGACGAGGATGTAGCCCTCGGGCTTGCGATGGACCGACGCGGCGACCTCAGGGGCCGAGCCGAACAGGCCCGAGCCCTTGATCTGCACCTGCACGCGGTCGGACTTCCCGATGTAGGTGGACATGCCCTTGAGCTCGTGCTCCGAGGCGTTGTCGACGGCGCCCTTGATGACGCGCAGCCAGGCGGCCTTGTCCGCGGCCACGGGCTTGGCGGCGGCCGCGGAGGCGGCGATCAGCTCCGCCTGCTTCTGCGGCGCGATCACCATCGTCGCGTCGGAGGACGGCTGCGGCGCGGTCTCCAGCTCGGCCTCGTTGAGGAAGACGACGGCGTGCTTGGCCAGGCCCACGACGTCGTTGTGGTGCAGGCCCGACTTCTTGATGCGCTTCTCGTTGACGAAGGTGCCGTTCGTGGACTCGAGGTCCTCGACATAGTAGCCGCCGCCCTCCAGCGTGAGCCTGCAGTGGTGGCCGGAGATCGCCGGGTTGTCGATGCAGATGTCGTTGTCGGCCTTGCGTCCGATGGAGATGGACTCCTTCTCCATGGCGATCTCCTTAATGACGGCCGCGTTGAACTTCAGCAGCAGCTTCGGCATCAATCTCTCCCTTGCATCAAGCTCAGCGTCCGAACAGGCGCGACACCATATTCAAAACGGAGCCGTTCCCGCCCGCGGCGGGAACCTTGGCGGCAACGACCGCGATGTTGTCCACGCCGCCGGCGGCGCGCGATTTGGCGATCAGCACGTCGACGACCGCCTGGGGATCCTTCGCCTCGGCGATCACGGCGGCCACCTCCGCGTCGATCAGCATTTTCGAGAGGCCGTCGGTCGCGAGCAGCACGAGGTCGCCCGGTAGAAGAGGGTGGTCCGCCACGTCGACCTGGACCTCGCGGTCCGCGCCCAAGGCGCGCGTCAGGATGTTCTGCTGCGGCGAGCGCGCGGCCTGGTCGGCCGTGATCTGCCCCCGCTTGACTTGCTCGCCGACGAGCGAGTGGTCCTCGGTGAGCTGCGTGAGCTCGCCGCGGCGCCAAAGATAGAGGCGGCTGTCGCCGACGTGCGCGACGGTCATGGACTTGGCGTCCACGATCGCGGCGACGACCGTCGTGCCCATGCCCGCGTCCTTGGGGAAGGCGCGGCCTTTCTCGTAGATCATCGCATTGGCCGTCTTCACGAAGAACTCGAGCTGGCGGCCGCGCGGCGTCAGGCCCGCGGTGCCGCCCTCCGGGATCAGGTTCTTCTCGCCGCCGAGCATCTTGCGCGCGTACTCGACGATGGTCTTGCAGGAGATGTCGCTGGCCACCTCGCCGCTGTTGTGGCCGCCCATGCCGTCGGCCACGACGAGCAGGCCGAGGTCGGGCTCGACCGCGAAATTGTCCTCGTTGTTCTTGCGCACGCAGCCAGGATCCATTCCCGCCGCCACCTCGACCCTGTCCTTGGTTTTCATGCGGGCTCCTGAGGGTTCGGCTTGATTTGGATCGTCGCGTCCGGGCTCTGCGTGCGCTCGATGCGCATCGTCGCGTTCGGGTCCGGCGCCGACTCGAGCTTCACCGACGGGCCGACGCCGCCGCGCTGAGGCTGCTCGATCGAGAACTCGATGGTCGTCACGGCCGGGGCGGGCGAGGGCTCGATTACGGGCGCGACCACCGGCGCGGGCTTGGGCGCCGGCGTCGCGGCCCGGGGAAAGTCATTGAGCCCGGGGATCGTGATCTCGGGCCCTATGGCGATCGTTTTATCGGAAGCCGGCACCGCTTTCAGCGCGGGCGTCGGGATCGTGATTTCCGCCGTGGCGGCGGGCTTCTCAATGACGACCGGCGCCGCCTTCGGGGTATCGAAAACGATCTCCGCGACAGGCTTAGGCGGCGCGGGCTCAGGCGCCGGCGCGGGCGCGGGCGTCGGGGCGGGCGTGGGCGTCGTCGGACCCTTCGCCGCGAAGGGCGTCTCCCCCTTCAGCACGGCGCGAATGGCCGCCGCGAACTCAGCACCGCGCTGGAAGCGCTCGTCGGGGTTCTTGGCGAGGCCCTTGTCGATCACGCCCTTCAGCCCGGGCGGCAGATCCGCCTTGACGCCCGTGATGTCGGGATGCGGGTCGTTGGCGATCTGGAACAGCAAGGTGCCGATGCCGTCGCCGCCCTTGAAGGGCTTCTCGCCCGTCGTAAGCTCGAACAGCGCGACGGCCAGCGAGAACAGGTCGGAGCGGCCGTCCACCTTCTTGCCCGCGACCTGCTCGGGGCTCATGTAGGACGGCGTCCCCATGACCGTGCCGGTCGCCGTCTTGGAGGAGGAGGTGATGCGCGCGATGCCGAAGTCGGCCACGCGGATCGAGCCGTCGTTGAGCAGCATGATGTTCGCGGGCTTGATGTCGCGATGCACGATGCCCTGAGCGTGGGCGTAGTCGAGCGCGTCGGCGACCGTCGCGACGTAGCCCAGCGCGCGCTCGAACGGCAGCAGGCCTTCCTTTTGCCCATATTTGACTAAGTCGTGGCCGTCGAGCAGCTCCATCGCGATGTAAGCGACGTCATTTTCGTCGCCCGCGTCGAAAATGCGGACGATGTTGGGGTGGTTGAGCGTGCCGGCCGACTCCGCCTCGCGGAAAAACCGTTCTTTGACGGATTTCGTGCTTTCTCCGTCGGAGCCTTCCTCGAGCATCATGGTCTTGATGGCGACCATGCGGTTGATCTTGGGGTCGCGGCCGAGGTACACGACGCCCATGGCGCCGCGACCCAGCTCCTTCTCGATCTCGTAGCGACCGAGCGTCGGCTTCGTGGCACCCCCCGAGATCATCACCGTCGAGTCCTTCTTGGCGCCGCCCACGGCGCCGAAGACGGCCCCCTCGGACGCCTGCTTGAGCTTGGCGGCCCGCTCCACGACGTCCTTGTACTTCGGATCCTTGGCGCCGACGTGCTCGAACACGGCGGCGGCCTTCGAATACTGCCGCTTGCGCTCGAAGTCGAGGGCGAGGTTGTAGAGCGTGTCCTTCATGTTGTCGTCGAGCGGGCAGAGGCGGAATTTCTCGAACGCGATGTCGAGCATGCCCTGGCCCTGGAACGAGAGGCCGAGCATCTTGTTGGTCTCGATCGCGGAGGCCTCGACGAGCTCCTTGCCCTTCTCGGTGATCAGGAAGCTCTTCGAGATGATGACGAGGTAGCCCGTGAACAGGAGCACCAACGGGTAGCCGATCTTGAGCCATTGGCCGTTGGTGAACAGGTAGGTCCCCGCGCCGACCAGCGCGAGCGCGAAGAGGATGCTGACGACGAGCCCCCACAGCGCCTTCAGCCGGGGCAGGATCGCCATGATGAACAGCCCGATAAACGCGAGCACGCCGAGCTCCGCCTGCTCGGCCCACGGCGGACGCGTCAGGAACTTCCCGTGGAGGACGTTCTCGATGACGTTGCCGACGATCTCAAGCGAAGGGAAGCTCCGAGCGACGGGGGTCCCGAACAAGGTGGCGATCCCCGTGGCCGTCGGGCCGATGACGACGATCTTGTCCTTGAACAGCTCGGGAGAGATCTTGTCGGCCATCAGGCTGGCGTAGGACACGGTGCGGATGGTCTCCTGCGGCCCCCGAAACGTCACGGCCATCATGTTCTCCCCGTCGAGAGGCACGCGCAGGCTGCCCATCGTGAGCGCGACGCCCGGCTCGAGCTTGAGGTCCTCCGCCTTGAGGCCGAGATAGGCCATCGTCAGGCGGATCGCGTAGGATGGATAGAGCTCGCCGCCGTACTTCACGAACGGCGACTCGCGGCGCACCACGCCGTCGCTCTCGGGGTAGACGTTCACGTGGCCGATGCCCGCCGCCGCCTCGGTGAACGCCAAGATCGGATGCGCCATCTTCGCTTCCTCGACGATCGGGCCGATCGCGCCGGGCGCCTTGATCGACGCGCTGGAGACGGCGGCCGGCGCGGCTTCCGTCTTGCCCCCGATGGTGCCCGCCGTGAAGAACATCGGAAGGACGACGCTGCCCGCCCCCTGCAGCGAGGAAAGCATCTTGGAGTCGGAGTCGAGGGAGACAGCCGACGCGGCGAACTCCTCCGCGAAGTCGACGCCTTTCTGATTGATCTTCTTCCCGCCGAGCAGCTCCTTGTACTTCTCCTCGAGGCGCTTGACCTCGAGCAGGCCCTGGTTCTGCTCGGGCTCAGAGAACAGGATGTTGAGGCCGATGACCTTCGGCCCCGCGGCTTTAAGCTTGTCGACGGCCTCGGCGAGCCGCGTGCGCGGCCACGGCCACCGGCCGATCTGCGAGATCGAGTCGTCGTCGATCGCCACGAGGACGATCTCCGGGGGAGGGTTCAGGTCCGTGCGCAGGTTGGAGCGAAGGTCATAGGCCTTGAACTCGACGCTCTCGAGGAGGGACCAGCGATAGTAATAGCTCCCGGCCACGGCCAAGGTCAGAAGGAATCCGATCGCGGCGTCGAGCAGACGGCCTTTGTTCTTCATCTAATAGTTATCGTAATAAGGGAGAAGGGGTGTCGCGGCCAAAGTATAAAGGCCGCACCGAGCCGTGTCAACCCCGGTTCAGTCGCGCTTTCCCAAGAGTTTCCAGCCCAGCGGCAGCAAGCCCGCGGAGACGGCGGACTTCAGCAGGTCGCCCGGCAGAAAAGGCCACAGGCCCTGCGCCAGCAAGGTCTGCGCGGGCACGAATCGCGCGAGGCCGACCAGGCCGAATGCGAAGATCGGCAGGCTGCCGGCGAGCATCGCGAGAAACGCGCGGCCCGGCGTGCGGTCCCAGCCGCGCTCGGCGAGGAGCCCGGTCGCGAACGCGCCGACGGGGAAGCCCAGCAGGTAGCCGCCGGTGGGGCCGAACAAATGGACGAAACCCGCGGCCCCGCCGGAGAAGAAGGGCAAGCCCGCCGATCCTTCCAAAAGATAGAGAACGACGGCGGCCGCGCCGCGTCGAGAACCCAAGAGGGCGCCGGTGTATAAAACACCCAACGTCCCGCCGCTGAGCGGGACGGGAGTGAACGGCAAAGGTATCTGCATCTGGGCGCAAACGGCGATGAACAAGCTCGCAACCACCACCGCGACGGAATCGTGAAGCAAACCCGTGGACGGAAAAAGCGCCTCGGACATCGTCGGGAATTGTCGGGTGTTCGTGTTCATTGAGCGATTATCTCCTTAGGTATCTGCACAAGCGGAAGCCTGGCCACGAACTGGGCTCCGCCGCTCTTGGCGGCCTGCACCCAGATCTCCCCCTTATGCAGCTTGACGATCTTGGCGCAAATGGCGAGGCCGAGCCCGAAGCCGGACTTCGGCAGGTCGCTCTCGAGCTGGCGAAACTTCTCGAACACGGCGGCGCGCTGGGCCTCGGGGATGCCGGCGCCGGTGTCCGTGACGACGAGCTCGATGCGATCGGGGCCCGCCGCCGAGACCTCGATGAGCACGAGGCCGCCGCGCGGGGTGAACTTGATCGCGTTCGAGACGAGATTGTGGATGAGCCGCTCCACGAGGCGCTCGTCGGCCTCGAAGGAGGGCGGAGCGCCTTCCGCGAGGCGCGTCTCGAGGGCCACGCCCTTCTCGTCGGCCATGGGCTGGAACAGGCGCACGGTCCGGCGCAGGATCGAGGCCGGCTGCACGGCCGCGGGCATAAGCTTGAGCGCGCCGTTCTCGATGCGGGCCGCGTCGAGCGCGTCCTTGACGAGGGCGGTCAGCCGCTCGCACGACTGGTCGATCGCCTCGAGCCAATTTTTCTGCCGCGCGTCGGGCTCGATCGACTTCTTCAGCAAGCGCAGATACCCCTGGACCGCGAACAGCGGCGCGCGCAGGTCGTGCGCCGCCGCCTGGAAGAATTCCTCCTTCATCGCGTCGATGCGCTTCTCGCTCGTCTGGTCGCGCAGCATCATCAGCACGCCGAAATCTCCGGTCACGGGATCGGTGAACATCGTGACGGTGGTGCGGTAGCTCACGGCCGGCCCGCCCGCGGGGCTCGCGAGCTCCATGATGCCGCCCGACGTGTGCGCCTTGAGCACGTCCTGCACGCGCAGCCGCCACTGCGACGGGTCGCGCGGCTGGAGCAGCCCCTTGCCGCCGCCCATCACGTCGTCGCGCGTCGCCGCGAACAAGGGCAGGGCCGCGGCGTTCAGGAACATGACCTCGCCGCGCAGGTTGGTGATCACGAGCGAATCGGGGATGCGCTCGACGAGCGTCTCGAGGCGCGCGCGCTCGCGCGCGAGGCCCGCGTTGGCCTCCTCGAGGGCGCGGCGCATGTCGTCCTGCGCGCGCGTGAACTGGCCCGCGAGCCGCCGCCAGCCCGTCAGGCGCGTCTCGTCGAGGGGCGTGGACAGGTCGCCGCGCGTCCAGCGCTCGAGGCCGCGCTCGAGCTCCCGCAGCGGAGCCACGAACCAGCGCCACGCGAGGTACGCCGCGAGCAGCGACGCGGCGGAGGCGATTAATGCGATCGCCACGGCGGCGATCGCGATCGGCTGGCCGGCGTGCGTTCCGATCCACCAGCCCGCCAGCCCGGTCGGGATGGCGCCGGCAGCGAACATGACCCACGAGGCTCTTCCGAATAAATCCACGCGCGCCCATCCTAACAAATATCGCCATGGACGAACGACCTCCCGCCTGTTATGCTATTGAGGAATGACAGCCCTCGCTTTGCTGCTGGCCGCCGCGCTGACGAGCCCCGCGTTCGCGGCCTCGCCGACCACGCGAGAGTTCGTCGAGCTCCCCCCCGGGCGCTACGCGATCGCCGTCGCCGGGCTCCAGACCACCATCTGCGGCCGCGCGATCGCCGCCGAATGGGCCAAGCTTCCGGAGGTCGAGTCCGCGAACGTGGACTTCGACAGGTCCGTCGCCGACGTTGTCGTGCGCATCGACCGCACGCTGAAGGTCGCCGCGCTGCGCAAGACCTTGCGCCGCGCCGAGAAGCTCGCCAACCTCGGCGGGCGCTACGACGTCCGCGAGATCTCCTACCGCCTCGTCAAGTAGATTTGACGGCGAGCGCCGTATGTTGGAGAATGGGGCATGGAGCCCACCGATCCCGTCAAGCTGGCCCAGCATCTCGAGCGCCTGCTCGCGGGCCTCGAGCAGACCGCCGAGAGCCTGAAGTTCGAGATCCCCTACTACAAGCCCGACGACATCCAAGGGCACTACGCCAAGAAGTTCCTCGTCTCGGTGCAGGAGCAGGTCGACGGCACGCGCAAGCGCCTCGAGGAGCTCCGCAAGACCTTGCCCGCCGCGAAAGGCCCCGAGGGCCAATAAGGAGCATCGCATGATCGCTACCGGTTCGAAGGTCAAGATCCACTACACCCTCAAGGTCAACGGCGAGATCGTCGACAGCTCCACGGGCCGCGATCCCCTGGAGTACGAGCAGGGCCAGGGCATGCTGGTGCCCGGGGTCGAGGCGGGCCTCGAGGGCGCCAGGCCCGGCGACAAGCGCACGCTCGCGATTCCCCCCAAGGACGGCTACGGCGAGCCGGACCCCCAATTGATCCTAACCGCGCCGCGCGCGGCCTTCGCCGAGATGCCCGACCTCAAGGTCGGCGCGACGGTGCGCGCCTCCGGCCCCGACGGTGATTTTCGCGCGATCGTCATGGAGGTCGCCGAGGCCGAGGTGAAGCTCGACCTCAACCACCCGCTGGCGGGCAAGACCCTCGACTTCGACATCGAGGTCGTGGCCGTCGAGCCCCCGCCGTCCAAGATCATCCTCCCGTGAGCGACGACGAGGCCGTCGTCTTCCGCACCTCCCAGGCCGACGAGGCGCCCGTGCTCGCCGGCCGCCTCTCCGACGCCGGCATCCCGTTCGAGGTCCGCATCGTGGTCCAGGCCGCGCGCGAGCAGGAGGCGCTCTCTCATATCGAGGCCTACATGCACTCGATCGGCGCCGCGCCCAACGAGACGAAGCCCGAGGCCGAAGGCGAGGCGGACGCGCTGCTTCCGTGCCCCAACTGCGAGGCCGTCGGGATCGCGCTCAACAAGAAGTGCTCCGGCTGCGGCTACGCGATTGGGACCGTCGAGTCCGCGCCCGTGCCCGTCACGGAGCACACGCCCGAAGCGCGCTCGTTCTGCCCCGAGTGCCGCGATCCTTTGACGTTCGCGTCAGGGAAGTGCGGCCGCTGCGAAGAGGACCTCGAGCCGCTCGAGAGCGGGGACCGCCTGTGCCCGAGCCTGCAGCACGTGCTCTACCGCGACACCGTCGGGGGCTTCGTCTGCAAGGCCTGCGAGCGGATCTGGGTCGACCTCGCCGCGACCTGACCGCCAAATACTGTCCTCTTTGGTGTCAGGCATGCCGATCGGACAGTATTCACGAAAGCTGGTGGGCCGTGCAGGATTCGAACCTGCGACCTGCCCCGTGTAAGGGGGACGCTCTACCGCTGAGCTAACGGCCCGTGCGCCGATAATATCAAAACGATTTTACGCGATGGGCGATATCTGCTATACTCGTTTCGTTGCGGGGCCGTGGTGTAGCTGGCCTAACACGCCGCCCTGTCAAGGCGGAGATCGCGGGTTCAAATCCCGTCGGCCCCGCCAGTTTTCTCAGACGAAGCGCCCATTCCTCGACGAGGAATGGGCCTTTTTCTTTTTAGGGCGGAACGGCGAACGAACATATTCTTTACAGCACCGCTCTATCCGGCCCCTCACGAATTAGGCGATGCTTCCGCCATGGCCGAATCTTGGGACGAATCGAAGAAAAGGCACCCCGATTGGCTCCGGACCCTGGCGGCGAAATTTCACGCGGGCCCCGGCTTTGAGCGGAGATTTCTGCTCCTTTTCACCTGCGCCGCCGGCGCGCTCGCGCTCGCGACGTCGGTCTATACCGTCGAGCCGAGCGAGGAGGCCGTCGTGCTCCGTCTCGGCCGCTACGTCTCGACCGAGCCCCCGGGGCTTCATATGCGGCTGCCGTTCGGCGTCGATCGCGTCACCAAAGTAAAGACCAAGGTGATCCTGCAGGAGGAATTCGGCTTCCGTTCCTCCGGCGAGGACGGCACGCGGACCACCTACGGCAACGACGACTTGAAGAGCGAGTCCCTGACCTTGACCGGAGACCTCAACGTGGCCAACGTCGAGTGGATCGTGCAATATCAGATCTCGGACCCCAAGAAGTACCTCTTCAACGCCCGAGAGGTGCTCAAGAATCTGCGCGATATCTCCCAGTCGGTGCTCCGCCGCGTGGTCGGCGACCGCATCGTCAGCCAGGTGCTGACGACCGGCCGCGTCGAGATCGCCGAGGAGGCGCAGCGCCTGACGCAAGAGGTCCTTGACCGCTACGACATCGGCGTGCGCATCGTCACCGTCAAGCTTCAGGACGTGAACCCGCCGGAGTCCGTCCGCCCCGCCTTCAACGAGGTCAACGCGGCCAAGCAGGAGCAGGAGAAGGTCATCAACCAGGCGGAACGGGAGTACAACACCGTCATTCCCGAGGCGATGGGCAAGGCCGAGCAGACGATCCGCAACGCCCAGGGCTACGCGACCGCCGCGGTCAACCGGGCGGAGGGCGACGCGGCGCGCTTCCGAGTCGTGTTGAAAGCCTACCAGGCGTCGTCGAGGGTCACCCGCTCGCGCCTTTACCTCGAGACCATGGAGGCGCTCTACGGGCGCATGGAGGCATTGACGATCATCGACAAAGGCGCCTCCGGCGTGCTGCCCGTGTACATGCAGGGGAAAGACGCCGCGCCCGCGGGAGATAATAAATGAGCCGGTCCTCCGCGACGGTCTTCGCCTCGCTGGCCGTGATCGCGGCGCTCGTCAACGCGATCTACATCCTTCCGGAATGGGAGCAGGCCGTCGTGACGCAGTTCGGCCGGCCGGTCGGCTCGCCCATCGTCAAATCAGGCCCGCATCTCAAGGTCCCGTTCATCCAACGCGTCCGGCGGTTCGACAAGCGCATCCTCAACTGGGACGGCTACCCGAACCAGATCCCGACCAAGGACAAGAAGTACATCATGGTCGACACCACGGCGCGCTGGCGCATCACGGACCCGCTGCTGTTCCTGCAGACCGTGCAGACCGAGGCGGGAGCGCGCATGAGGCTCGACGGCATCCTCGACGCGGCGACGCGAGATGTCATCTCGAGCCGCAACCTCGTCGAGGCCGTGCGCAACAGCAATAAGATCCTCGACGAGCTCAAGGCCCGGGCCGGCAAGGAGGTCGCGCCCGGCGGAGAGGAAGAGGAGATCGTCGGCGAGATCGAGGCCGTCACGGTCGGGCGAGAGAGCCTGAGCGGCATGATCATCGCCCGAGGCAAGGCCGGGCTCAAGGAGTTCGGCATCGAGCTCATCGACGTGCAGCTGCGGCATATCTCCTACGAGGCCAGCGTCGAGGCCAAGGTCTATGAGCGCATGATCTCCGAGCGTCAGAGGATCGCGCAGAAGATACGCTCCGTGGGGCTGGGGGAACGCTCCAAGATCCAAGGCAAGATCGGCAAGGACCTGCAGAAGATCGACTCCGAGGCCTATCGACGGGCCCAGGAGATTGAAGGCGAGGCTGACGCCCGGGCGATCGCCATTTACGCCCGAGCCATGAACTCCGATCCCTCCTTTTATGAATTCGTCCGGACGCTGGAAGCCTATAAGAAGATTCCGCCCGGGAGCAGGATGATCCTTTCGACGGACAGCCGTTTCCTGGAGCTGATGCGCCGGCGCTGAGCCTATGAAAGGCTGCAACCCGGTCATCCAAGACGGCGTCGCCTACGTCCAGTTCGTCTACGACGTCGGCGGCGCGATCGACCTCGACGCCGCGGAAAAGCTCGTCGCCGCGGCGGTCGAGCGCGCGCCCCTCCCCCACCAGCGCCGCGCGCCGAAATACTTCGAATTCCTCCCCTACCCCCTGCGCTTGACGCAGCCGCGCCCGGTCCAGGCGATCGACGAGTGGAGGACTTCTGCGAGCGTCGAGACCGTCGTCTTCGATTTCGGCGCGGTGAGCGTGACATACCAGATTCCCCTTATCGGCCCCTTCTCGACGCTCACGCGTCTCGCCGAACGTCTCTACGACAACGAGACCTTGCTCGCCGACTGCCGCCGCATCGTTGAAACGCTGCTCGAGACCATCCGCGCCTCGGTGAGCCGCCCTGGGATTTCCGCGTTCTACGAGGATTATGTGGTCTTTCATATCCGCGCGCTCGAAGACCCCGGCGCCCATGCGCGTTTGCTCGCGGAGGCCCCGGCCTTGGTGGCGCAGGTGCTGCGCGCCGACGTGGATCTGCGCTCAGACCAGGAGGTGGCCGACGCCCTCTCTATTCAAGTCTCCTACGGCTCCACGGACCTCACGCTCGTCGACTGGGCCGCCGCGATCGTCTTCGATCCGGCCGCCGACGACACGCGCGCAGTCCTCGAATTCGCGACGGTCCAGCTTCTCGAGCTTCGCCTCCTCGACAGCCAGCTCGACGCGGCGCTCGAACGCTACTACAACGCCTTGCCGCTTCGCCCAAGGGGCGTCTTCAGCCTGTTCACGAAGGCCGACGACAGCCTGCGCGAGCTCAGCCAGCTCCAGGTCGAGAGCGCGATTCTCTTCGAGAACATCAATAACGCGATCAAGCTGCTCGGCGACCAGTACCTCGCGCGCCTTTACCAGCAGGCCGCCCGGCGCTACCACCTGGCCTCGTGGGACAAGAGCATCCAGCGCAAGCTCAAGGCCCTCGAGAGCATCTACGCCAAGATGGCGTCCTCGCTCACGTCGGTGCGCCTCGAGTTTCTTGAGTGGATCATCATCCTCCTGATCGCCGTTGGCATCGTCCTTCCCCTCCTTCCCTGGCCGCGCCTGAAAGGATAGGCGGACGCTTACTCGGCTTCGATTCTAGCCGCGTGCGCCGCGGCGCAAGCCGCGCCGCAGAAGTAAAGCACGTCGCCCTTGATGCGGCGAGAAAGCGCGCGCTCCCTGAGAACATAGACTCCGCACTCGGGATCGAGCACCATCTCGCCTTCGGAGGAGCCCGCTCCCGACATCCCGTCCAGCCTCGGCGGGGTCTGCAGCAGCCATCGAAGAAGGGTGCGGAGCACATGGAACGCGAGGAAGACGCCGACGGCGAGCAGGAAGGCGCGCATGGCCGCGGTGCACCGGCATTTCTATGCCGCGCGCCTCCGCATACGATCCCGGCGCAGACCGTGCTTCTTGGCCTGCCGCAAAGGGTGGGAAGGCTTCGATCGATTGGCGCTCTTTCGCGTTGATTTCCGGGAAGGGCGGCCCGTAGCCGAATCCTCCAACGCGTAGGGGGCGCCGGCCGCCGACCGTCTCGAGAAATTCCGTCCCGCAGTGAACCCGCCTCCCACCTTTCGATTCGACGCGCTGATGCCCGGCATGGAGGTATCCACCGGGACGTCTCGTCGGGGCCGCGACGGGCGCTTGGCCTTCTTGGAGCCTGAGCGCTCGGCGTAGTATCGAGCCCACTGAGCCTTGGTCGTCATCGCGCCTCCTGCTTCATGCTCAGTTACTATAATAATCATCGTTACGCTTGCCCATTGCGGCGGAACCAATAATTCGTACCGCGCATGTGTCGTTGAGACGTTTTAACACCTCATGCAGCGCGCCGTATCAAGGCCTCCAGCGCCCCGCGGAGGATAGGATGGGAAGGCGGACGCCTTGCGCTGATGAGACGCACCTCGCTGCTGATCCCCACGCTTTCGCGATGCAGAAGCGCCATCCGGCCGCGCGCTATCTCCCGGGAGATATCTTCGGGGTCGAGGGCGCAGACGCCTTCTCCTCGAAGGGCCATGGCGAGGATCAACTCCGCGTCGTCGGATTCGACGGCGATGACGGGAGCCAGGCCTTTGCGCGCTAGAAACGCGTCCACTTGCTTGCGGACCGGATGATCCGCGGGGCGCAGAAGGAGCGGAAGGCTCTGAAAGCACTCGGGAAAGCGGCTCGCGCGCCGGGCCAAGGCCGCTGACGCGGCGAAGAAGAACGACCTCCGCCGGATCAGGGTCGAGCGGAAATCGCGGCCCAGGCGCGCGGACAAATCGGCGTCGCTGATCGCCGCATCGGCGAGGCCGTCGCGCAGACGAGCGACGGCCGCCTCGTTCGTGACGGCGAGAATCCGCAGGCTTACCGCCGGGTGAAGGCTCCTGAGATACTCCACCGTCGACAGAACGTCGTGCCGGGACACCGTACGGGCGCAGACCAGGCGAAGCGGCGGCGGCGGCGCTTCGCGTCCAGCCCGCAAGGCGTTCAAATATTCGCCGGCCGGCTCGAACATCCGCGCGCAGAGCACGGCGAGCTCCTGCCCTTCAGCGGTGAGGTCGATGCCCTTTCGGGTACGAGTCATCAGGCGGCGGCCCAAGGCCGATTCGAGGCTTCCCATCTGATGGCTGAGGTTGGATTGCGTCATCAGCAAGCTCGAGGCCGCGGCCGTGAGACTTCGGGATCGGGAGACCGCCCAGAAATAATAAAGCTGGTTGAAGTTCGCTGGTACCATTACTTTTATTCATATCAAATATGAATCAATCAATCTTTACTTATGTCTACGATCCGGTTAAAGTAAAAGCATGAAATTGCGACATCGCTATGCAATCAGCATCTTCCTCGTCGGAAGCATCTGCTTCGCCGTCATGCTCGCCGACCGCGCGCTGAGCACGCAGAAGCTCCTCGGCGAGCGAGCCTTGGCCAGGGCCGAGGCTCTGGCCTCGGCTTTGGCGCGCGAGATCATCGATCCGATCCAAGCGGGCGATGATGCAACCGTCCTTCGCCGGCTTCGTCTTTTCTCTGAGCTGAAAGGCGTGGAGCGCGTCCAGGTCATGGATGTAGGCGGCAAAGTGACCCACGGGAGCGGGAGACGTTTCGGGCACCCCGATGAAGAAGCCCTGCATCGCACGGGCCGAGAGCTTTTCGCGGGTCCGGGCGGACAAGTTCGGATCGCGGAGGTCTCGATCACGGCTGACGGCTTCAAGCGCGCGATCTTCCCCCTCCTTGTCCGAGGAATGGCCTGGGGAGGGTTCAGCCTCGTTCTCCTCGGGCTCGCGTCGTGGTGGCTCGGCAGGCGTGTCGGCGGCCGAATCGAAAGCTTGATCAACGCGGTCGCGTGCATGGACGCCGACGCCGCCCCTCAGCTTCCAGACCTCACGCGCCACTCCGAGGTCGGCGCTCTTTCGCGAGCCTTTTTAGACCTGCACCGGCGGCTCAAGGACGAAAGTCTGCGCCGGAAAAAACTCGAGGAGCAGCGCGACGATATGATCAACATGCTCGTCCACGATCTGAAGCATCCCTTGACGATTTTCCGCATGTCGATGTCCATTCTCAGCGACATCGACGTCTCCTCGCAGCCGAAAAGTATCGCGACCTCGCTATCCTTGGCCGGCCGAAGCACGGCCCGGATGGAAGCGATGATCGACGGCGTTCTGCAGGCCGCGCGCATGGGAAACGCGCCGCGGCCACCCGAACGGATTCGGACCCCGATCATCAAGTTCATGGAAGAGTGCGCCGCGGAGGACGCGCTGATCGTACGGGCGTCGAAGCGTCCCTGGCGATTGGAGATCGACCCGGGCCTGGAAGGCCGCTGGATTCTGGCTCATCCCGCGATGCTCCGGCGGCTGATCGGCAACCTGGTGCTCAACGCGGTCGATCATGCGCCGGACGGCACGGCGGTGACGCTCGGAGCCCGGCGCGCGGAGAAAGATCCCTCGAGCGTAGAACTTTTCGTGGCCAACGACGCGTCCCAAATCCAGAGAGAGCCGGAGTCCATGCTCCAAGGCAAGTACCAAAGCTCCGGCGAAAGCTCGCATGCCGGCCTCGGGCTCGCCTTCTGCCGCCTGGCGGCGAAGTCGCACTCCGGCCGGATCGACGCCCGGCTTCGTGAGGACGGGCAGGTCGTGTTCTCCGTCGTCATCCCGATGGGACGCGCCGAATTTACGCAGACTCCGGAGCTCAAGGAGGTTCTCACCCATGAAGCCGCATAAGCAGACGGTTCATTGGTCGTCCGGCAACGCGAGCGTGAGCCAAGGCCGTCCTGGAAGGACTCCGCGGCGCTCGAAGCCTCTCGCTCCGCGGGTGGTGCTCGTCGACGACGACGCCTTGCTTCGCGAGAGCGTCGCCCTCGTCCTGAACGGGCTCTGCGAGACCATCGGCCTCTCGTCGGGAGCGGACCTCGAGATGTTTCTGGAGAACTCGAACGCGGATCTCCTCATTCTAGACGTGAACATGCCCGGCCACGACGGCTTCGAACTTTGCCGCCGGCTTCGCTCACTCCCGCGGTGGCGCTCGCTGCCGGTCTTATTTCTGACCGGGCGGAGCGGCGACTTCGCCTACGAGCGATTTCTCGCCGTGCGGGGGGACGCCTATCTGACGAAACCCTTCAAGAGGAACGAGCTAATCGAGACGGTCATCAGGCTCCTGCCGCCCGAATAGGGCTGCGACGAAACAGGCCCGAGCGTCAGGGCCTTGCCTTATCGGCCGGTCCATCGAGCACCTCGCGCAATTTTCGCAGCAGGGAATCAGGGGAAAACGGCTTGGAGAGCAGCGCCAAGCCCGGCTCCATGACCCCATGGTCCACGATGGCGTCGTCCGTATAGCCGGAGATAAACAGGGTTCGGTGGGCCAGGTTTTTTATGGCGATTTTCAGCGCCAATTGACGGCCGCTCATGCCGGGCATCACCACATCCGTGATCAACAGGTCTACGGGACGGCCGTGGCGCTCGAGGACCTCCAACGCCTCCCGCTCGTTCGCCGCGGTCAGAACGTTATAGCCTTTGGCGGCGAGGACGCGCTTGCCCAGGCCGCGAATGGCCGTTTCATCCTCGACGAACAGGATCGTTTCATTGCCGCCGAGGACGCCGTCCCTTTCCTTTTCTTTCTCCGGCGTCGCCGACGAGGGCGATCACGGCCATGGCGGCCACGGCCGCGCAAGCCCAGGACATCAACGGGGGGCCGCCTTGAAGCGGCTCCGCGCGCCAGCCTGATTCATCTTTCATTTCGGGTCCCTCGGGGATGAGTGTATCCCGCGCAATCCCGCCAAGCGATGGAGGACCTGGCAACCATTTGTGCCGATTTCTGGTTCTTTTACGGAGCGCTCAGGCCGCGAGCGCGACGCCCGTCAGCGCGACGAACAGGACGGAGTAGGCGACCTCGAGATAGCCCATCGAGCGGAAATCCACGCGCTCCGGCGCGCGCGCGCCGCGGCCGATGGTCTTTAGGAGCGCCGCGGCGAACGGGAGCGCGGCGGGCCACGCCGGCCCGCCGAGGAGCGCCCACGCGGCGACCGCGCCGAACGCGAGGCCGTGATACGCGATCGACAGCGCGCGCATGCGCGCGAGCCCGGGCAGCGCCGCGTGATCCGCGCAAGCGCGGTGCTGCAGCGCGGCCATCTTCACGTGGAAGATGGGGCCGAAGAAGAACACCGAGCACAGCACCCAGAGGGTCCACGCGTTCGCGCCGAGCTCGAAGGAGACGGCGTAGTACGCGGCCGGAGCGCCGAGGCACAGGCCCATGACGCCCAGGGCTTCGTTCAAGGCGCTGAAGCGGCGGCCGGAGCGGTTGGCGTCGAGGTTCGCCGCGAGCAGCAATACGGACGGCACCGCGAACAGAGCGAGCTTCCAGCAGCCCAGCACGACGATGAGCGGCAGGAAGCTCCCCGCCGCCAGCGCCGTATAAAGGATCAGCCACCGCAGCGCGCGCCGGTCTGCGGACTTCGCCCACAAGGCTTGAAGCGGCACGCGCACCAGGAACGCCGCGAGCGCGCCGAGGACGAACAGGACCGCGGCCGCCGGCGAGAACGACGGGGCCGCGAGAAAACCGAGTAGGATCGGGGCCGCGAGCAGGACCCAGGCGCCGTGTTCACGCGGAAGCATGACCGGATGTCCGCAACGGTCCGGCCAAGCGCGGTATAATGGGCGTGGCTGAAACGTTGCCTACGGACTCGCAGACCGAACAGGAGACACGATATGCGCACGATTATTCTCGCCGCAGGACTTTGCCTCGCCGCTCTCACCGCCGCCGCGAATCCGCACGGAACGGCCCGCCCTCCCGTCGACAACACCCCGATCAAGGTCGCGAAGGCGGCCGGGCCCGAGGCGCGCACCGTCGCCGAGCTCTACGCTCAAAAGGCCCTGCTTAAGGGAAAGCAGGCCGTCGTCCGAGGAAAGGTCGTGAAGGTGACGGCGGCGGTCATGGATCTCAATTGGGTCCATCTGCGCGACGGCTCGGGCAGCGCGAAGTCCGGCGACAACGACCTCACGTTTACGAGCACGCAGACTTTCTCGATCGGCCAGGTCGTCACGATCCGCGGCACGCTCGCCCTTGACAAGGATCTGGGCGGGCGTTATAAGTTCCCGGTCCTGCTCGAGGGCGTTAAAGCCGTCCGCTGAGCCTGGCCGTTCTGTTGCAAGGATAGAGTAACCCACAAGGAGCGCCCTATGAAGACCCCGATCCTCGCCGCGTTGCTGCTCGCCGCCCCCTCCCTCGCCGCGTTCGCGGCGGAGGCGCCGACCCCCGAGAAGTTCTACGCCTCGAAATGCGCGTCCTGCCACGGGAAGGACGCGCGCGGCAACGCGAAGATGCTCAAGATGTTCAAGGTCGAGGCGAAGGATCTCGATCTCCTCGATGACGAGGCCAAGGACGCCGACGCGAAGGCCGTCAAGGCCATCGTCGACGGCAAGGGCAAGAAGATGCCCGCCTACAAGGAGAAGCTCGAGGGGCTCGATCCCGCGGCCCTCGTTTCCTACATTCGCGGCCTCAAGCCCGCGAAGGCCAAAGGCGAGGCCAAGCCATGATCAAGCTGCCGCCGGGCATGGACTGGGTGTGGCGCCACATCGGCTTGACCATGGCCATCATCGTCCTGCCCGTGCTGTTCAGCGCGGTGACGGCGGAGGTCGCCTTCGAGCGCTCCAAGAGCCTCGAGTTCTGCGCGTCGTGCCACGTCATGACCCCTTACGTCGAGGGGCTCAAGGAGCCCGGGAGCGAGCTGCTCGCCGCGAAGCACTACCAGAACCGCCGCATCAACCACAACCAGTGCTACACGTGCCACGCCGACTACGACCTCTTCGGGCCGATCGAGGCGAAGGCGAACGGGCTCAAGCACATGGCCCACTATTACCTCGGCAAGCCGCGCAAGATCGCCCTGTACAAGCCGTTCCCGAACTCACGCTGCCTGCAGTGCCACGACGGGGCGAAGTCCTTCGTCAAGGCCGAGGCGCACAATGAGATCATGGCCGAGATCCGCAGCGACGCGATGAAGTGCGTCGACTGCCATGGTCCCGTCCATCCGTCCCACGTGGAGAAAGCCCAATGAACGCACGACGACGGTTTTCCCTCCTCTGCGCGTTCCTCGGCACGATGATCGGCCTCGTCTGCCTGTACAAGACGACGCCGCTGTCGATGATGGCCTTCTTCAACCTCTCGCTGCCGTTGTTCATGCTCGGCATCGGCGTCTACCTGTACGACGCGTTTCGCTCGGTGCAGGCGATGAAGACCAAGGACTGAGGCGGCTCCGGCTATTTGCGCTTGGCCGGTAAGGGCGGGCTCTTCAGCTTCAGCTCGCCCAGCAGCGCCGTCACGCGGCGCTTGATCTCGCGAGCCGCCGCGACCACATCGGGCATCTTGAAGGTATGCCATTGGACGGTCATGCGGCGCTGCTGCTCGACGATCTCGCGGTAGGACGCCTCCTGGGGCCCCAGGTCGGGGGCGCCCGCCGCCCGCGCCTTGCTCAGGGCGGCCGCGGCGCCGCGCACCATCGCGCCGGCCGAGTCGAGCTCGAGGCGCGCCGAGAAGGCGTGCGTCGGCTGGCGATGGCAGAGGACGCACGTGCTCTCGAGCTCCTTGGCTCCCATCACGACGTTGGCCATCGAGCCGTGGCACGTCACGCAGTTCGGGCCTTTGCCCGAGCTCTGCAGTTCCTTGAAGTGCGCGCTCTTTTTAAACGCGTTGAGCTCGTCCTCGTGGCAGGCGCCGCAGGTCTCGGGGAGCTTGGTGAAGTAGATCCCGCTCGCGGGATCGCCCGCGCGCAGCACGCCGGCGTGCGCCGCGGCCTTGTCCTTCGCGGACGCGTCGCCGCCGTGGCAGGACTGGCAGCCGACGCCCGCTCCCGCGTGCGCGCTCTTCTCCCAGTCCGCGAAATCGTGAGCGAGGCCTTGGCCGCCGGCCAGGCCGCGATGGCAGTCGACGCAAGAGCCTTTGTCCTGAGCCGCCGCCGCGCCCGCCGAAAAAAGCAACGCCGCCGACAGCACGCCGACCCGTTTCAACGACATGTATCCTCCGCGCGACCGACGCTTTCCTTCGCAACGTTACGGCCCGGCTCGTAGGCGCAGGAGTCGTCGGTCGCCCAGGCGTCCCCGGTCGTCGCCCAGGCGCGGGCGCGGGAGCCTCCGCAGACCTCGCGGTACTCGCAGACGCCGCATTTCCCCTTGAGCTTCGAATGGTCGCGCAGGCCGTTGAACAGCTCGTCGTTGCGGTAGACGTCCGCGAGGCCGTCCGTCCGCACGTTGCCGCGGCGCACGGGCAGGAAGCCCGACGGGCAGATGTCGCCCTGATGATCCACGAACATGAAGCCGTCCGCCGCGTTCACGGCGCGCTTGGGCAGGCGCAGCCCCGCGCGCAGGCTGGCCTGGCGGGCCACGGCGTGCTCCACGCGGGCGGCGGCGCCGGCCCCGCTCGAGGCCTCCTGCTGCAGCGCGAAGCGGCGGAAGTGCTGGCCCTCGGTGAGCTTGACGACGAACGGCTTCTCCTGGGTCATCTTGCGGAGCTTGGCGAAGCCCTCCTCGAACTGCGCCGGGGTCAGGCCGCCGAGCTTGGCGCCCCGCCCGACGGGGATCAGGAAGAAAACCTCCCAGAAGGCGATGTCGAGCGTCGAGACCAAAGCCGCGACGGCGTCGAACTCGTGCCAGTTCCAGGCGCCGAAGCAGGAGTTGATCTGGATCGGCACGTCCAGCTCGCGCGCCTCGCGGGCCGCGCGCAGGACGATGTCGAAGGCGCCCGGCGTCCGGCGAAACGCATCGTGCGAGGCGGCGGTGGCGCCGTCGAGGCTGAAGGCGATCTGATCCACCCCCGCTTCCTTTAGAGACGCAAGGCGCTCCCGCGTCAAGGCGGGCGTGGCGGCGGGGATGGTTCCCATGCGCAGGCCGATCGACTTGCCGTGGCGGATGAGGTCCTCGAGGTCCTCGCGGTTCAGGGGATCGCCGCCGGAGAGCACGACGATCGGCGTGCCCATGGCCTTGACCTGGTCGAGGAGCCCTTTGCCCTCCGCGGTGGTCAGCTCGTTGGGATGCTGGGTGGTGTCGGCGTTCGCGCGGCAATGGTCGCAGGCCAAGGCGCATGAGCGCGTCGTCTCCCAAATGACGAGCAGCGGCGCGCGCGCGAAGTCGAAAGGGGCCTGCAGTGCTCCTGGATGTCCCGCGGTCATAGTCATGCCTAACGCCCAGCAACGAACCTGCCACCGACATCAAATTAGCATGACATTGAATTACCATTATGACAATGTCGCCCTGTGGACGAGATGTTGCATGGTAAGCCGTTGTATGACCCCCTCAGAGCGAATCTTCGTCGTAGGCCTCAACCACCTGAACTCGTCCGTTTCCTCCCGAGAGAAGGCCGTCGTCTCGGCAGGGGACCTTCCCGCGATGCTGGCCGAGCTGAAGGCGCTCGTCCCCCTCGACGAGATCGTGGTGCTTTCCACCTGCAGCCGCGTCGAGGTCTTCGCCGCCTGCGAGGATCCCCGCCGCGGGCGCGAGCTCGTGCGCGAGTGGTTCACCGCGCGGGCCGGCGCCGAGATCCTGCCCGCCCTTTACGCGCGCGAGGGCGCCGACGCGCTGCGCCACCTTTTCCGCGTGACCTCCGGCCTCGACTCCTGGATCATTGGAGAAACCGAGATCCTGGCCCAGGTCAAGAAGGCATACCAGGCGGCCCTCGCGGGCGGCTTCACTAAAAGGATCCTGAACCGCGCGTTTCAAAGCGCGATCGCCGCCGGCAAGGACGTCCGGGCCCAGACCGGGATCCAGAACGGGATCCATTCGATCGGCGGGGCCGCCGCGATGATGGCCAAGCGCATCTTCGGCGACGAGACGGGCGGCGAAATCGTCGTGTTCGGGGCGGGGCAGACCGCGGAGACGGTGGCGCGGCACCTGGCCGCGAAGAACTTCGACAAGATCGTCGTCGCCAACCGCACGCTCGAGAACGCGAAGGCCATCGCGGACAACCTCGGGGGCGAAGCCGTGACGCTCGACGCGGGGCTCGCGCGCCTCGCGAGCGCGGAGGTCGCCGTCTTCTCCGCCTCCGTGACGGACCCTCTGCTGCTGGCCGCGGACCTGGCCCGTCGGCTCCCTTCGCGCCGCAAGCCCCTCTTCCTCGTGGACCTCGGGATGCCGCGCAACGTCGAGCCCGCGTGCGCGAAGCTCGAGTCCGTCTACCTGTATGATCTCGACGATCTCAAGCGGATGATCCAAGACAGCATGGCGGGCAAGCTCGCCGAGAAGGACCGCGCCGAGGAGCTGGCCGCGCTGGCCGCGCACGACTGCCGTCAGGAGACGGACAAGCCGCCGCGCGTGGTGTCCATGGAGGCCCGGGTATGAACCGCTTCATCATCCTGGCGCTGCTGCTGACGGCGGCCACCGCGAGCGCCGGCGACCGCTTCACGCCCGAGCAGCTCGAGGCGCGCTTCTACTTCGACCTCGGCCCCGCCGAGGTGGACGTGACGGGCTATCCCAAGGAGCAGCAGGACCGGTATCGAACCTTCACGAAGGCCTGCTCGCAATGCCATACTCTCGCCCGCGCCATCAGCTCGCCTCTCATCGGGCGGGAGGATTGGCGCCGGTTCATCAAGCGCATGTATGGGAAGAGCAAGGTCCGCCCGGCCGAGGCCATCGAGAAGGAAGAAGCCGTCGCGGCGATCGATTTTCTCGCGTACGATTCGCAGGTGAGAAAAGTGAAGAACAAGGCCGCCTTCGCGGCCCAGACCCGGGAGCTCAAGGCTCTCTTCGCGGAGGTCCGCGAGGAGCGATCACGGGTACAGATTGAAACGGACAAGAAGCACGTCCAAGAGCCGGCGCCGTACACGGGGACCAAATGAAGACAGTGCTAGCCGCACTCATGATGACGTTCGGGCTGATGATGACGACCTTTTATGCCGTGGACGCGGCCGAACCGGCCGCCTCCACGGAGAGCGTCAAAGAACGCATCCCCGACGTGGCGGCGCCTGACGCGGCCCCTTCGACGGCCCCCGATCTCAAGGGCGCCACGATGGTCGGGCGCGAGGTCTGCGCGACCTGCCACGCGGAGAATTCGGAGAGCTTCGACAAGACGTTCCACGGACGGAAGTCCGCGTCGAACCCGAAGCTCAAGAACCTGACGGCGCGGGCCGGATACCGGATCGACGACTGGTCCGATAAGACGGACTCGTTCAACAGCGGCCGGGCCAGCTACTCGGAGCTGGGC
>Ga0163144_10006312_pt1 | contig 26169 bp, 21 predicted proteins | sample OliLak19BULKMAT1_FD_123175 | JGI IMG/M metagenome (GOLD analysis project Ga0163144, IMG submission 123175) | Freshwater microbial mat bacterial communities from Lake Vanda, McMurdo Dry Valleys, Antarctica - Oligotrophic Lake LV.19.BULKMAT1 | ecosystem: Environmental > Aquatic > Freshwater >...
AGGGGCTGCGCGCGAAGGGCTTCGTCGGCACGCTGGTGGGCTTCCAGGTCATCATGACGCTGTTTACAGTCTTCGCTGTCGCGGGCGGCAGCGGCTCGGCGTCGTTCGGGCTGCTGCAGGGCGCATTCTGGGTGATGCTCACGGCCCAACTCCTCCTCATCACCCCGGGGCGCGCGATCACGGGACTGCAGGCGGAGCTCGACTCCCGCGCAATTGACCTGTTGCTGCTCACGCGGTTGACGGCGTGGCGGGTGGTGCTTGGCAAATGGATTTCCCTGCTCGTGCAGGCCGCGTTGCTGGTGGTGGCGATGTTGCCCTACGGTGTGGCGCGCTATTTCTTCGGCTCGGTCGATCTCGCGGGTGAGATCAAGTTGATCGCCCTGCTCTTCGCCGGTTCGGCGGTGATGACGGCCGCGGCGTTGTGGTCCTCGGCGCTGCCGAAAATCGCCCGCGGGGCGGTCGGCATCGGAGCGGTCTTGGCGTGGCAGTTCATCCCGGGGTTGAACGTCGCATTGAACCTGATGATGGGCCGCCGGCCGGGCCGCGGCCTGGGCCCCGGCATTGGTCTGGCCGGCCCGGCGCTCTGGCTGCTGCTGTTCAACGCGGCGCTGGTGCTCGCGATTTGCCTCGTGGGCGCGGTGCGCAAGCTCGCGCCGCGGGCGGAGAGCCAGTCGGGCTTGATGCGCGCGCTGCCGCTGCTGGCGTTCCTACCGGTGCCGTTCCTGAGTCTGGGGATGGCGGCGGGCCAGACGATCGTGGCGGGGGTGTTGTTCGTCGTGATCGCGGCCTTCGAGTTGGCGCGCGCCGAGGAGCCGATGGGGATCCACTGGCGGCGGTGGGAGCGTTTCGGCTTTCTGGGTCGGAGCATCGGCCGCTTCGTGCAACCGGGTTGGGCGAGCGCGATGGAGTGGCTGCTGCTGGTTGCGGCGGCGACGGCCGTGGGCGGATACGCGACGCCCCAGCCCTGGAAAGTCGTCCAACTGGCCATGCTCGGCGCGGAGGCGCTGCTGTTCCCCGTGCTGCTGCTCACGTTCATGAGCGGCCAGTTCACGCAGCGCGCGGCCGGCTACGTGCTCGTGCTGGGTGGCGCCAGCCTGATTGCGGCGGTGGGCACCGCGTCGGCCAGCGTGATGAAGATGAACGAACTGGCCGATCTCACGCTGCTGCTGCTGCCGATCTCCTCGTTCTGGTCCACCATGGCGGCGCGCACGCCGCCCACCACGGCGGTGCTCGCGGCGCAGGTGATCATCGCCGGGCTGGTGATCGGCGGCACCTGGCTGCGTGCGCGGCCCTATCGGCGGCAGCGGCGCGAATTCGCCCGGACCACGGGCGAGCCGGCGGCATGAGCGGCGAAGCCAGCGACGGCCGGCAGGCGGCGCGGCGCGGCGCGCTGGCCGCGGCCGCCCGGTGGCGGCTGCCGTTTTCGCGGCAGGCCTGGCGCGGTCTCGCGGGTAACTGGATCGGCGCGGGCGCGGGCAGCTCGCTCGATTTCCAGGATCATCGCAACTACGTGCCGGGCGACGATCCGCGGCACATCCACTGGCAGGCGTTCGCGCGGACCGGGGCGCTGACGATGAAGCTTTATCGCGCGGAGGTCGCGCCGTTCGTCGACCTCGTGATCGACGTATCCGCATCGATGGGACTGACGCCGGCGAAGGCCGCGCGCACGGACGAGCTGGTGGCGTTCTGCGTCGAGTGCGCCGATCGCGCCGGCGCGCCCGTGCGGTTGCACGCCGCGGCGGGCCGCGTGGTGCGACCGGTCGCCGCCGAGGAAGTGCGTGCGAATCGGTGGCGGGAACGGCTGGCGGCGGCGGCGGGAGGATCGGGTGGAGCCGCGCCGACCCCGGCCCGGCCGGCGGCGAACCGCGGCGAGGGCGCCGCGGGGCCAGCGTCAGGGAACACCGGGGCCGCGCCGCCCGGGCCGCTGCACTGGCGGCCGGGCGCGATGAAGGTGCTGATCTCCGATCTGTTGTTTCCGGGTGATCCCTCGGTGCTGCTCGTGCCGCTGGCGGCGGGCGCGGGGGTGGGCGTGGTGCTCGCGCCGGCGCTCGCCGCGGAAGCGGAGCTTCCCTGGCGGGGCAACGTGGAACTCACCGATTGCGAGAGCGGCCGCGTGCGCCGGCAGCATGTGGATGACGGGCTCGCGGCGCGCTACCGCGCGGCGTATGCGCGGCATTTCACGCTCTGGCGCGAGGCCTGCCGCAAGCGCGGCGTCCTCTTCGCCGTCGTGCCCTGCGCCGGTGCGCTCACGCAGGTGCTGGCGGTCGACGCCTTCAGCGCCGGCGTGGTGGAGGCGGTGCCATGACCACCCGGTCCATGACCATTGTCACGTATTACGTGACATTGGGTCGGGCGGGAACTTGTCACGTAATACGTGACAATGCGCTTGGGCGGAGGGCGGGGGAATGATCCCGCTTTTTGCCAATCCGGCGGGGCTGTGGGTGCTGCTGGCGGCGCCGGCGATGCTCGCGATTCATTTTCTCCAACAGCGCGCGAAGGTCGCGCGCACCAGCACGTGGTTTCTGATCGAGAAGCTCGCGCCCGACAGCGCACGCGGGCGCACGTGGGATCGGCTGCGCGGCTCGCGGACGTTGTGGCTGCAATTGCTCGCGGTGCTGCTGGCGGCGTGGGTGCTGGGCGAGCCGCGTTGGGTGCGGGCGGAGTCGGCGCAGACGGTGATCGTGGTCCTGGATGCGTCGGTCGCGCTGGAGGCCTTTCGCGCACCGGCGCTTGCGGCGGCGGAGCGGGAGCTGAATCAGGCCGACGGGCTCGCGGCGCGCACGACGTGGGTCGTCATGACCACGAATCCGCGCCAGCCGCCGCTCTACCGTGGACTCGAGCGCGCGGCCGCGAGCGCGGCGTTGGCCCGCTGGCAGCCTGAGCTCGGCCGCCACGATCCGGGCCCGGCGCTGCGGCTGGCGCGCACGCTCGCCGGAGCGGCCGGCCGCACGCTGCTCATCACCGACACCAAGGCGAAAGTCCCGCCCGACCAGCGCGCGGCCGGCGTGGGCCAGCCAATCGACAATGTCGGATTCGCGGGCGCGACGGTGACGCGCGAGGAAGGCGGCCACGTCTGGCGCGCGCTCGTCAAGAATCACGGTGCCACGCCGCAACGGCGCACGTGGCAGCTCGACGTCGCCGGCGCGAAGTCGACCGCGCACTCGATCGAGCTTGCGCCCGGCGCGCTCACGGAAATTTCCGCGCGGCTGCCGGACGGCGCCGAACGCGTGACAGTCGTGCTGTCGGAGGATGGGTTCGCCGCCGACAATTTCCTGCCGCTCATCGTGCCGCGGCCGAAGCCGCTCACGGTATCGATCGATGGCGGCGATCCGACGGGCGAGTTTTTCCGCAAGCTGGCCGAGTCGGTCGAGGGCATCGTGATCGACCCGCCGGCGGGCGGGAGTCCGGCGACGCTGCGCTTCGCGCGTTTGAGCGCGGCCGAGGTGGTAGCCGAAAGGCGCGGCGGAATTTTCTGGCCGCCGGCCGATCAGCGAGCGCAGGCGGCGCTGCTCGCGGAGTCCGTGACGGCGGAGCGCGACGCGCTGGTGGCGGGGCTGAACTGGCAGGGCTGGTTCGGGACGGGGCCCTACGGTTTTGCGGCGACGGCGGGCGATGTGCCGCTCCTGTGGCAGGGGAAATGGCCGCTGGTTTTTGTGCGCCTGGCGGCGAGCGCGGTGACGACGGCCAGCGATACGCCCGCACCGCCGCCAGCGCGGAAACTGATGCTCGCCTTCGATTGGGCGACCTCGAACGCGGCGCGGCTGCCGGCGTCGGTGCTGCTCGCGCGGCGGTTCCTCGAGGCGGAGCGCGATGCGCAGCGCGCGCCGTATGCGGCGAATTTCGACTGCGGCGCACCGGTGCTGCTCGCGGGTGTGTCGGCCGAGGGCGCGGTCACGCTCGCGTTTGAGCCGGCGGAAGCGAAAGCGGACGAGCGGCCGATCATCGTGGCGATCGCGCCGGCGGAGCGCGCCGGCCTGCGGGCTCCGGGTCGCGCGGGATTCTTTACGGTGCGGCGGGGAGATGAAGTGCTCGTCCGCGGCAGCGCGCAATTCGCGGATGCGCGTCAGGGGGATTTTCGTGCGGCGGAGAAATTCACCGTCGACGTGCGCAGCGAACGGGCGGCGGCGATCGAGCGGCATACGACCGCGGATCCGTTGGTCGTCTTGTGGCTCGCACTGCTCGCCTTGCTGGTGTTCGCGAGCTGGTGGGTGCGGACCAGCGCGAGCATGGAAATTCCCGAGGGCGTCGCGCCCACGGTCACGTCATGACCTTTGGCGCGCCCGAATGGTTTTTCCTGCTGCCGGCGCTCGCCGTGGCGGCGTGGCGTTGGCGCGGCCTGCGCTGGCACGAACCGTTGCGCGCGGCGGCCATCGTTGTGCTGGTGCTCGCGATGGCGGATCCGCGGCTGCGGCTGGCGAGCTCCGGGCTCGATCTTTGGGTGCTGGTGGATCGCTCGGACTCCGCGGCGGGTGCAGTGGCGGCGCAGTCGCGCGAGATCGACACGATCCTCGAGCGGGCGCGCGGGCGCGACGATCGGATATTCCATGTCGATTACGCCGGGGAAGTGACGCGGCGGGATCGGGGGGATCCGGTGTTCGAGGGTGCGACGTTTCAGACCCGGACGGGGGCGGCCTTGGAATTCGCGGTGGGCGAGATGGCCGATGGACGCGCGGCGCGGCTGCTCGTGCTCACCGATGGCTTCGCGACCGAACCGCTGGGTGCGGCGGCGGAGAAAGTCCTGCGCCGCAACGTGCCGCTCGACTACCGGTTGCTGGCCGAATCGATGGAGGGCGACTGGCGCGTGGCAGGGTTGTCGGTGCCGCCCCGCGTGCTCGCAGCGGAGTCGTTTCTGGTGGAGTTCGTCGTGGCGGGACAGGCGGATGGCGACGTGCCGTGGGAGGTCTCGCGCGGCGGGCGCGTGGCGGGCAGCGGCACGGTGCGGGTGCGCGGTGGCTCGGGCCGCGTGCGGCTGACCGATCGGCTCGCGGGCGGCGGGGCGATTCGCTATGAGGCGCGCGTGAAGCCGGCCGCCGACGCGCATCCGGAAAACAATGTCGCCGGCGCCTGGATCGAGGTCGCGGGCGGGCCGCGCGTGGTGTTGGTGACGAACTATCCCGACGATCCGCTGGCGGCGCTGCTCGGGGCGCAGGGGCTGACGGTGGAAGTCGTGGCCGGGCCCGCCACGCTGAATCCCGCGCGGCTGAGCGGGGCGCGGGCGGTGATTCTCAACAACGTGCCGGCGCACCGGCTGCCGCGGGAGTTCGTGGCGGCGCTGGATTTTTTTGTGCGCGAGCAGGGCGGCGGTTTGATGATGGCGGGCGGCGAGAACAGCTTCGGCTCCGGCGGCTATTTCGCCTCAACCGTCGACGAGCTGTTGCCCGTTTCGATGGAGCTGAAGAAGGAGCAGCGGAAGATCGCGACCGCGCTTGCGATCGCGATGGATCGCTCCGGCAGCATGAGCATGAGTGCGGGCCCGGGGATCACGAAAATGGATTTGGCGAACTCCGGCGCGGCGCGGGCGGTGGAGTTGTTGGGTGAACTCGACGCGGTGGCGGTGCATGCGGTCGACACGAAGCCGCACGAGATTGTCGCGCTCGCGCAGGTCGGTCCGAACCGCAACCGGATCGTCGAGGCGGTGCGTCGCGTCGTCAGCCAGGGCGGCGGCATCGTGGTGCACGAAGGGCTGCGCGCGGGCTTGCGGCAGCTCGAGAAGGCGACGACCGGCACGCGGCACATGATCCTCTTCGCGGACGCGAACGACTCGCGGCAGAATCTCGGCGACTATCTCAACGCGGTCGACGAGCTGCGGCAGGCGGACGCGACGGTGAGCGTGATCGGGCTCGGCACCGACGCCGATCGCGATGCGGATGTGTTGCGCAACGTCGCGGAGCGCGGCGGCGGCCGGCTGTTTTACAGCGCGGATGCGGCGGAGCTGCCGGCGATCTTCGCGCAGGAAACGGTGTCGATCGCACGGTCGGCTTTCGTGAAGGAGCCGACCGGCACGCAGGGCACGCCGGGCTGGGCCGAGATCGCGGCGCGCGCGCCGCAATGGCCGAAGACGATCGACGGCTACAATCTCAGTTATTTGAAGGAGGGCGCGACGGCGGCGTTGATCACGACCGACGACTACGCGGCGCCGCTGGTGGCGACCTGGCAACGCGGGGCGGGGCGCGTGGCGGCGGTGTCGTTTCCGCTCGGCGGCGATCATTCGGCGGCGGTGCGGGCGTGGCCGGGCTACGGCGATTTTGTGCAAACGCTTTCGCGCTGGCTGGCGGGCGAGGATGCGCCGGCGGGCCTGGCGTTGCGGACGGAAATCGAGGGCGAGCGGCTCGCGCTGGAGCTGCTTTACGACGAGACGTGGACGAACCGCATCGCGCAAGCGGCGCCGACGGCGACGCTGGCCGAAAGCGGCGGGGTGTCTGCCGCGGTGACGACGCGGCCGATAGTGTGGGAGAAGATCGAGCCGGGTCGCTTTCGCGCGACGGTGGACCTGATGCCCGGCCGGATGGCGCGCGGGGCGGTGCGCGTGGGTGTGGCGGCGCTGGCGTTCGGACCGCTGGCGGTGTCGGGCTCGGCGGAGTGGGCGTTCGATCGCGCGCGGGTGGTGGAGTTGCAACAGCTCAGCGCGCGCAGCGGCGGGCAGCAACGGCTGGATCTGGCGGAAATCTGGAACGCGCCGCGGCCGGCCAACTGGCGGTCGGTGCGGCCGTGGATGCTCGCGCTGTGGGCGATCCTGTTTGTCGCGGATGCGGCGCTCACGCGCATGGGCGTGTCGCTGCTGCCACAGCGGAAGCGGCCCGAGCCCACTCCGGCCTGACCCGTTCCACGGCCGCCGGCGCCCTGCCTGCGCGCCACCCCGATTTGTCATCCATTAGATGACAAATCGGCGACCAGCTTTCGTGGCCTTTTCAGGCCAAAAAGGCGTAAGGATCGCAGGGTTTGTCATCTAATGGATGACAAAGCCTGCGGTATCGGATGTCTCGGGTGGCGTCGGTTCAGGCGAGGTCGATGCCTCGCTTGCGGGCGTCGAGCCAGTGGAGCAACAGCAAGGTGCGTTCGGCGTCGGGGCACGCGGTCTTCGCCATGAGCAAGAGGTGAAGGCGCTGACGCGAGATGCCAAGAATCCGCGCGAGCTTCACCTTCTCCCCGCGTTTGCGCAGGGTTTTGGCGGCATCCGCCGCCAGCTTGTTCCAAAGGGGTGTGGCCGGGCCGGGGCGCAATACCGCACCGCGCGCGGGGGGCGGCGCCTGGCGGGCTCGCCGGATTATTTTTGCCACGTGAGCGGCGCCGGCGGCGGCGGCGAGCACCGGTGCCGCAATAGTCTCGATGTGATGCTGGGTGCCGAAGGGAGCGCGACGCATGCCACGAGCTTCACCCCGGCGCGCGGTTTGTCATCCATTAAATGACAAAGGCCTGGGGTGGATCCAATAATTGGGGCGGGCGAATTTGTCATCTAATGGATGACAAACCGCGCCGGGCCGGGCGGAGGTCAACGCGGGGTGGCGGGCCACCACTGGTAGAGGAAGAAATACACCAGCACGCCGGTGACGCTCACGTAATACCAAATCGGATATGTCCACTTCGCCCAAACCTGGTGGCGCGCGTAGTCACCGCGGAGGGCGAGCTGGAAGGTCCGCGGCACGAGATACGCGATGCTGATCGCGAGCAGGATGTGCGTGACGAGCATCACGTAGTAGACGGTCGCGATCGCGCCGGTGCCGCCGAAGGGCGTGTGCACGCCGCGGACGAGGATTTTATGGGAGACGTAGCCCACCAGAAACACCGCCGACACGAAGCCGGCGGCGAGCATGAAGGCGCGGTGCGTGCGGATGCCGGCGGCGCGGCGGGCGGGATCGGCGGCGCGCTGGGCGGCCTTGATCTGCACGAAGCCGCACGTGATCAGCACCGTCGCGAGCGCGTTGAGCGCGGCGTTGAGCGCGGGGATGTCCTGGATTTTCATGAGGCGATCAGGCGGTCGGCCACGAGCGCGCCGAGGACGAGCGGCAGATAGGTGATGGAGGCGAGGAACAGTCTGCGCGCCGCCACGTCGCGCGTGGCGGGCCGGAGGAACACGATCGCGCGCCAGAGAAACCACGCCCCGCCCGCGGCCGCGGCACCGCCGTAGTAGAGTGTCGCTTGGCCGAGAAAGACGGGCAGCAGGCTCACGATCACGAGAGCGATCGCGTTGATCAAGGACCAGGCCGCCACGCGCCGGCCCGATTCATCGAGCACGGGCAGCATCGGAAAATGAACGGCGGAGTAGTCGCGGCGGTAGAGCCACGCCACCGCCATGAAGTGCGGAATCTGCCAGAAGAAGAGCACGGCGAAGAGAATCCAGCCGAGCGAGGTGACGCGGCCTTCGCCGGCGCACCAGCCGATGAGCGGAGGAAACGCGCCGGCGATCGCGCCGATCTCCGTGCTCCAGACGGACGTCCGCTTGGCGGGGGTATACCAGCCGAGATAGGAGATGATGGTGCAGAGCGTGAAGAACGCGGCGAGGCGATCGACCTTGGCGAAGAGCAGGAACAGCGCGATGATGCACATGCCCCAGCCGAGCACGAAGGCGGAGCCGGTCGGGACCCTGCCGGTGGGAATCGGCCGATCGGCGGTGCGCTTCATCACGGCGTCGGTGTCGTGCTCCATCCACTGGTTGAGCGCCGCGACGCCGCCGGCGGCGAGCGAAGTGCCGATCAGGAGCAGGGTGAATTTGGGCGGGTTGGACGGCGGCCGGGCCGCGAAATAGCCGACCATCGCCGTGAGCACCGACAGCAGGCTCAGCCGCGGCTTCGTGAGCTCGAAGTAGTCGCGAAATTTCGCGGGCGCGGTGGCGTCGGCAGGTGTCATGCGCGTGAGAGCGTCGCCAACGGCGCGTTGCCCTCGATCCGATCGCGGTGCGAGACCCAGGCAATCCAGAAGGTGACGGCGAGCGTGAGCGCGCCGACCACGACATGGGCGGTGGTCATGTGCGGATTGCGGCCGGTCTGGATGACCAGCGCGCCGAGCAGAATTTGCAGCACCAGCAGGCTGATCAGGGCCGAGGCGGCGGCCTTCATTGACATGGTCGAGGCGGCGTCGCGTCGGATCGCCCAGGCGAGGAGCGAGAGGGCCACGGCGAGCACGACGGCCATCACCCGGTGCGCGAAATGAATGCCGACGCGAAAATCCCACGCAGCCGGGAGCCAGTGTCCGTCGACCGTCGAATACGGGAAGACCGGGATGGCGAGGCCGGCGGCGTTGTGGCGCATGGTGGCGGCGATCGCGAGTTGCACGAACAGCAGCACGCAACTCACGAGCCCGAGCCGCCGGACAGCGGGGCCGACGGGCGCGGTGCGCTCGATCCAGCGGCGCGACAGCGCGACGGCGACTGCGATGAGCACGCAGACGTAGACTTGGGCGAGGATGCCGTGCGGGATGCGCAGCATCTCGCCGAGCGACATGTCAAAGCCGGGCACAGGGATCGCGTTGAGCGTGACGCGCTGGCCGCCGATCACGCCCTGCAGAATGACGATGGCGAGGGCATAGAGGCCGAGCTCGCGCAGCCAGCGGCGTTCCTCGCGCAGCCACAACCACGCGGCGAGGGCGATGGTGACGAGGCCCATCACCATGCCAGTGAGGCGGTGCGAATGCTCGGCGAACATCGAGATATCGCGCAACCAGCCCTCCGGGTTGATGGAGCCGTGCGAAAGCGGCCAGTCGGGAAACGCCATCCCGGCGCCGATGCTCGTCGTGAAGGCCCCGAGCGTCACCAGCACGAAAACCCAGCCGCTGCCGATCGCCGCAAATACGGCCAGGGTCGGATGGTGCAGGGAGGTGCGGCGAGATGGAGAGGCGACGGCCATGAGCTGGGCAAAGGTCGAGCAGAAGGGCGGATGCTGGTTGCCGCAAACCCTTTGACAATTTTTTCCGCCGGCGAATCCGTAGGCGCATGGAATCTAATACCCGACGGCCGCAACAAAGCCCAGCAGGCGCCAAAAGTGCCGGCTGGATTCTTGCGGCGCTGGCGCTCTTTTGCGCCTGCGTGATCGGGGCCTGTTCCAAGCCCGCGTCCTTGAGCGAGACAGGCAAACCCGCGGCGACACCGGAGGGCAGGATTGTTGGGGCGAAGGATGAACGCTATGCGATCACCGGCGAAGTCATCCGCGCCGATCGGGAACGCAAGCTGCTCATCGTGCAACACGACGAAATCAAAGGCTACATGCCGGCCATGACGATGGAGTTTATCGTGTCGCCCGGAGATCTTGCGCTGGCGAAGCCCGGCCAGCGAATCCGGGCCGAGATGGTGCCGAGCACGACGGGTGACATCCGGCTCGAGAAGATCTGGCCGGACGACCAGGCCGCCACGGCGACCGTGGCGGCGGGCGCGCTGCAGCTCCGGCAGGATACGCACACGCGGGGCAAGCACGCCTACCGTGAAGTGTCCGAGCTCGTGCCGGACTTCGCCCTTTACAACCAAAACGGCCGCGTGGTGCAGAGCGCGCACTTCCGCGGAAAACAGGTCATGATCAACTTCATCTTCTCGCGCTGCCCAATCGCGACGATGTGCCCGACGGCAACCATCAAGATGATCGCGACGCAGCGACTCGGCCGCGACGCGGGTGTCACAAATCTCGAGCTGATCTCGATTACGCTGGATCCGGCCTACGATACGCCGGGCGTGCTGAAGGACTACGCGGACGCGCGCGGCATCGACACCACGAACTTCTCCTTCCTCACGGGGCCGGCGACCGCGATCAAGGATTTGCTGACGCAGTTCGGCGTCATCGCGGAGTTCGAGGGCGACCTGATCAAGCACACGCTCACGACCCTGCTGATCGACGCGAACGGCAAGATCGCCCACCGGGCCGACGGCAGCGCGTGGGAGCCGAAGGATTTTGTGGCGAAGATGAAACGCGGATGAGCGCACCGCATTTTTGTGACAGGATATACAGGATGGAAGGACGCGACGCCACGCCGGTTTGAATCCTGTGAATCCTGTTGATCCCGTCTCGGTTCGGAACGCCCCGTTGCCAGCGGGGCTGACTCCGGCGCAGTGGCGGCAGCTCGCCGGCATTACGCTCGGGGCGGCCGCGATTTTTCTCGCGCTGCGGCTGCTGCCGACAGGCACGAACCTGAGTCACATGGATTTTCGCGTGGATCCGAAGGCGGGCAACGCGATCGAGTTCTGCGATCCGTCGAACCCGCAGTTCATTCCCGTGGTGGCGGCGAAGTCACCCGTGACGATGAGCGTGGCGACGGCAGGGCCGCCGGTCGCCGGCCGCGAGGTGCGTGCGAGCGTCACGCTCGAGACGAGCAGCGGCAAACCGGTTGCCGCGGAGGATCTGCTGATCTCGCACACGCGGCGGCTGCACCTGCTGTTGATCGATCCGGCGTTGGGTGACTACCAGCATGTGCATCCGGAGCCGGGGCGGCAGCCGGGCGAGTGGACCTTCGCGTTCACGCCGCGGGCGGGCGGTCTGTATCGGATTTTCGGTGACTTTACGCCGGCGGCGACGGCGCGCGGTCTGTATGCGGCGGTGGATTTGGAGGTCACGGGCGGATCCGGCGCGGCGGCGCGGCCGGAGCGTGGTGCGGCGGTGACGCGGGACGGGTTGCGCTTTGGGCTGACGGCGGCGCAGACGCCGGTGCGGGCGGGGCAGCCGATCGATTTGCGTTTCACGCTCGTGCGTGGAGATGGCGCGGTGGTGCCGCTGGAGCCGGTGATGGGCGCATTCGCGCACCTGGTGGCGTTCGATGAGGCGCGCAGCGGTTTTGCCCACCTGCACCCGGCGGAGGTGGACCTGGCGAAGCCGCCGGACGCGAGGCGGCCGGTGTTGAACTTCAAGCTCACGATTCCGCGCGCGGGGCGCTACGTCGTGTGGGCGCAGGTGAACCTGGGCGGGCGCGAGACGTTCGTGCCGTTCGGGCTCGACGTCGTGGAGTGAGCGATACGCGGGGCCTCGTCGCGCGGATGTGGAGTTGGGATCTGGGGCGGGACGCCGCAGCCACGGCGAGCCGTGGTGGCGCTGGCCGGAGGCGGTTAGAACTTCAGGTGCTTCACAGTGAGGCCCTGATTGATGAGCTGCTTGAGCGAGTCGATGCCGATGCGGAGGTGGTCTTTCACGAACTTGTCGTCGACCAGTTTGTCGCTGTCGGCGGTCTTTACGCCGTCGGGGGTCATCGGCTGGTCGGAAACGAGGAGGAGCGCGCCGGTCGGGATTTCGTTGTAGAAGCCGGTCATGAAGATCGTCGCGGTCTCCATGTCGATGCACATGGCGCGGATCTTCGTGAGATATTTCTTGAAGTCCTCGTCGTGCTCCCAAACGCGGCGGTTGGTGGTGTAGACGGTGCCGGTCCAGTAGTCGCGGGCGTGATCGCGGATGGTGGTGGAGATGGCTTTTTGCAGGGCGAACGCCGGGAGTGCGGGGACTTCGGCGGGGAAGTAGTCATTGCTCGTGCCGTCGCCGCGGATGGCGGCGATGGGGAGGATGAGATCACCGAGCGAGGCGCGGTGTTTGACGCCGCCGCATTTTCCGAGGAAGAGCACGGCCTTTGGGTTGATGGCGCTGAGGAGGTCCATCACGGTCGCGGCGGTGGCGCTGCCCATGCCGAAGTTGATGATCGTGATGTCGTCGGCGGTGGCGCTGGGCATCGGCTTGTCCTTGCCGAGGACGGGGACGCGGTGCCATTGCGCGAAGAGTTTCACGTAGTGGCCGAAATTGGTGAGCAGGATGTAATCGCCGAATTGTTTCAGCGGCACGCCCGTGTAGCGCGGCAGCCAGTTCTCGACGATGTCTTTGCGCGTCTTCATCGGATGGGTCTAGCCCACGGCTCAGTCGGAATACATCGAAAAAGCACCGCGCGGATTGTCCGGCCGGCGTCGAGTGGCGACCGCAGCGCTCCGCCCTCCCCGGCCCTGCATGCGTTTCCATGTCTCGATCGAGACATGGAAACGCATGCAGGGGGCCGGGGCCGCGAGGAGAGAGGGCGCCGTTCAAGTGGAACGATGCGCGCTGGAGCGGGCGGGTGCGCCGCGGGCAGTGATGCGATTCGATGTCTCGATCGAGACATGGAAACGCATGCGAGGACGGAGAGTGGACAGAGCGGCGCGGGGGCGATTGGGTGGAGGGACATGCCTGCCGCCCTGCAACCGATCTGGTCGCCGCACGCTCCGACCGCGGAGGAGGTCGGGGCATTTCTGGCGTCTTGCGAAGGCGGCGCGGGAGAGGATCTGAGTTACGCCGAGGTGGGGGCGTCGCGGGACGACGCGGTGCGGCCGGCAGGTTACAATGTGGATCACAACCGCGAACGGCTGGGGCAGGGCGAGGGGGATTTCGCGGCGGCGTGTGCGGCGCGGCGCGCCTGGCGGATGTTTCCGGCGCCCTGGACGCGGATCGCGCCGGCGAACGCCCCGCTGCGCGTCGGCCAGGTGGTGGCGATGCAGGCGCAGGCGGTGGGACTGTGGTGGTTGAACGCGTGCCGCATCGTCTACGTGCTCGAGGAGCGCGATGCGGCGGCCCGGGCCGGCGTGGCGCGGTGGTTCGGCTTCGCCTATGGCACGCTCCGCGCGCACGTGGAGCAGGGCGAGGAGCGCTTCAGCGTCGAACTGCGGGACGATGGCAGCGTGTGGTATGATCTGCGCGCGTTCTCGCGGCCGCGCTACTGGCCGGTGCGGCTGGCGAAGCCGATCGCGCGGCGGTTGCAGGCGCGGTTCGTGCGCGAATCGAAGAGCGCGATGCGGGCGGCGGTGCGGGCCGGGCGCGGGGGCGGCTCGATTTCATGAACTTGAATTTCAACTACAGCGGAGGGGACGGAGCACCCCGGCCGGACTGGGCGCAGCACGGGAGCGCAGGGAAAGGCGGACGCGGAGCGTCCCGCGCACGCGGCGGGCTACGGGCATGAGGGCGATCACGAAAGCGGGGATGGGGATCGCGGTCTGGGGAGCGTTCGTGTTCGCCCGCGTGCCGGATTTGCGCGCCGAGGCGTGGGCGCATGCGTTGCTGCTGTTCGCCGCGCTGGTGCTGGTGCCTCTGGCGCTCGATCTCTTCGAGGAAAGGGAGGCGCGCGATCCGGCTCCGCGGCTGCTCGGACTCGCCCGGTCGGTGCAGTTGTCGGCCGCGGTTTTCCTGGCGATCTCCTGCGCGCTGGCGCCGGGGCCCTGGGCGGCGGCGGCGGCACTGCCCTGGGTGCTGTGGACCGGACTGGTGGCGGCGATGGGCGTGCTCCGGCTGCGGCGCGGCGGCCTCCGGCGATCGCTCGACGGCCTGTGCGCGGATGCCGCGCTGGTCTTTGTCGCGATCGGCGGAGCTTGGACGCTCGCGGATCGGATCGGGTATTCGCCGCTTGGATTCAGCCGCGACATCGTGGCGCTGACGGCGGTGCACTTTCACTATGCGGGTCTGCTGCTCCCGTTGTTCGCGGGGCTGGTGCACCGGGAGCTGTGGTTTTTGCGTTTCGCGTCGCGCGCGGCGGTGGGCGTAGTGCTGGGCGTGCCGGCGGTGGCCTTGGGCATCACGACCACGCGACTGGGCTGGGGCACGAGCATCGAGGCCGCGGCGGGCGTCGGCCTGGCGATGGCGGGCATGGCGGTTGCGGTGCTGCACGTGCGGATCGCGCTCGAAACGAAACGCGATCCCGTCACGCGGGTGCTGCTCGGGGTGGCGGGAGCGTCCCTGTTTTTCGGCATGGTGCTGGCGGCGCTTTACGCGACGCGGGCGTCCGTGACGTTGCTGCCGTGGCTGGGCATCCCGCAGATGCGGATGCTGCACGGCACGGTGAACGCGATCGGCTTCGGGCTGTGCGGTGTGCTGGCGTGGAGGCGGATGGTCGCCGCGGCCCCTCAGGGCGTGGCGTAGTCCGCTTCGATCAACCTTCGGAGCCACGCCAGGTCCGGGCGCTCCGCGCGGCTGACGCGCCAGCTAAACGGCCACACGTGCAGCGATCCCGCGCCGGTGTTGATGCCAATGAGCCGGCCCGCGGTCGTCGTGAGCGGGCCGCCGCTGTCACCGCTGTGCAGCGGGGCCTGGTGGAAGACGTGATCGTGCGGGAACGCGGTCTCAGCGTGGTGCGCGATACGGGTCACCTCGCCGGCGACACAGCCGGAATCGAAGTGAAACGTCTGGTCGTAATTGAGGCCGGCGGCAAACACCGGGTCGCCGCGTTTGAATTCCGCCGCCCATTCGAGCGTGGCGTCGAGCCGGTGCATGATGCGGAGCAACGCGAGGTCGGGTTCGTTCCTGGCGAAATCTCCCTGCCAGACGACGCGGGCCCGCTCAATCCGGGGGTGGCCGCGGGCGGTGCTGAAGACGAGATAGACGGGGCCGCGGCTCACGCAATGCGAGGCGGTGAGGAGGTAGCCGCGCGGATCGATCGCGGTCGCGGTGCCAAAGCCGAGGCCGTCGCCCGGCGTCAGCTCCCGTTCGGGCGCCGAAGGCGCGGAGGCAGGGTCGGCGGGGCGGTCGACGTTGGCCCCGGCCATGAGAATGGCTGTGCGCGCGAGGAGAAACTCGGCGACGGGCCGATCGCCAATCGTGGCGGCGGCGTGCGGTGCGAAGGACGTGCGGCGGATTTCCGGTGTGACGTGATGGGCGCAACCCGGCCCGCAGGCTCCGAGCAAAACGGCGCCGGTCGCGGCGAGCAGACGGGTGCCGGTGAGGCGCATGCGATTTTCTCCGCGCGCCGCGTCCAGCCCTACGCCCCCGCGAGGGCGTTCTCGTTGTTGAGATGACCGGCGCCGGTGTATTTCTGCGACTGTTCGTCGGCGTGGTAGCTGGAGCGCACGAGCGCGCCGCTCTCCACGACGCCGATGCCGAGGCTCAGGCCGAATTGCTTCCAGTGCACGAACTCCTCCGGCGGTGCCCAGCGTGCGATCGGCAGGTGCTTGGCCGTCGGCTGCAGATACTGGCCGATGGTGACAATGTCGGTGCCGTCCGACGCGATGTCGCGCAGCGTCTGGGCGATCTCCTCCTGCGTCTCACCGAGACCGAGCATGATGCCGGTCTTGGTGACGAAGCCGCGGCTCTTCGCGTGGCGCAGCACCGAGCGCGAACGATCGTAGCGGGCCTGGACGCGCACGGGTTTCTGCAGGCGCTCGACCGTCTCGACGTTATGATTGAAAATATCGGGCTTCGCCTCGAGCACGATGTCGACGTGCGCGGTGTTGCCCTTGAAGTCGGGCGTGAGCACTTCGATGGCGGTCTGCGGATTGCGATGCCGGATGGCGCGAATCGTCGCGGCCCACACGCTGGCGCCGCCGTCGGCGAGCTCGTCGCGCGCGACGCTCGTGATCACGCAGTGCTTGAGATTCATCTTCGCGACGGCGTCGGCCACGCGCGCGGGTTCGCCGAGATCGATCTCGGTGGGCCGGCCGGTGGCGATCGCGCAGAAGTTGCAGGAGCGCGTGCAGATGTTGCCGAGGATCATCACGGTCGCGGTGCCGCGCGACCAGCACTCGCCGAGGTTGGGGCACTGCGCGCTCTGGCAGACGGTGTGGAGCTCATTGTCGTCGACGAGCCGGCGCGTGGCGGCATAGCCGGGACCGCTGGGCAGCTTGGCCCGCAGCCAGGAAGGTTTGCGCGTGGTCGGTGGCGACGGAGACATGGCGCCAAAACGCATACGAAGCGCCGGGAAGCGCAAGCGGGTTTTCGGCAACAGCCTCCCGCGTGAGTAGCGTCGCCCGAGCCCGTCTCGCCGTGGAAGATCGGGGGCATTTTCACGTAATCCGTGAAAATAGGTGGGAAGGTGTCAGAAGGTTCGTTCCGGCAGGGCGGGATCGAGGGCGCGCGCGTGGGCGTAACGCAGCCGGGCCTCGCCGGGACGGCCGGTGGCGGCGAGCGATTCGGCGAGCCCGACGTGAATCGACGGAAAACTGGCATCGATGGCGAGCGCGCGCTCGAACTGCGCGATCGCCAGGTCGTGGCGCCCGCGCGCGGCGTGCGCCACGCCGAGGTTGTAGATGACGCGCAGCGAGCCGGGCTGGGCGCGCAACAGGGTCTCGAGGTGCCCGACCGCGTCGTCCGCCCGCGCAAGCCGGATCAGCGCAAGCGCGAGATTGAGCCGCGCATCGAAGAATTCAGGGCGCGCCTGCAGCACGCGCTCGAAATGCGCGAGGGCCTCGGCACCGCGGCCGGTGGCCACGAGCGCGGCCGCGTAGTTGTTGCGCGCCTCGATGTAGTCCGGTTTCAGCCGCAGTGCGGTCTCGTAGTGGGCGAGCGATTCCTGCGCCCGGCCGGTGGCGCCGAGCAAAATCGCCAGGTGGTGATGGGCGTAGGCGTGCTGCGGCTCGCGGCGGAGCGCGGCGTTGAAGTCGCGTTGCGCCTCGTCGTGACGGCCGGCCACGCGCAGGAGCTCGCCGCGCACGTCGAGGGAGTCGGCGTGGCCGGGCTTCAGTTGAATCGCGCGCTCGATGCTGGCGTAGGCCGCTTCGGGCCGGTTGAGCGCGAGCAGCGCGAGGCCCAGATTGTAGTGCGCGAGACCGACGTTGGGTTGGAGCTGCACCGCAGCGCGCAGCGCCGCGATCCCTTCCTCCGCGCGGCCGAGCTGGCGCAGCGCGTTGCCGAGATTCATCTGCGCCTCGAAATAATCCGGCCGCACGCGCAGTGCGTATTCGTATTCGCGCACGGCGCCGGCGAAGTCGTTCTCCAGGGCAAGCGCGAGTCCGAGATTGTTGCGCGCGATCCAGGCCTCCGGATGGTGCGCGACGGTGTGCGACCAGAACGTCTTGGGGTCGCGATAGGTCGCCGCGTGGCGTTGCGCCATCACCGCCAGCACGCCCGCGACGCCGACGCCGAGCGCCCATCCGACCCGGTCGGCGCGCAGGCGCTCGAGGCCCGCGAGGGCGAGACCGATGAGGCCGGGCAGGGCGACATAGGTGAAGTGATCCATCACCCACGTGAAACGCAGGAACGAAATCGGCACGAAGCCGACAAAGGGCGCGAGGTGCAGCACGAACCAGCCGCCGCCGAGCAGCACAGGCCGGCCCCAGGTTGCGCGGGCGCGCCAGCCCGCCATCATCACCGCAATGAGTCCGACCCACGGCGCGAGGTGCCACCACGCCGCTGGATCGACGCGCCATTGCGGGTAGATCGGCAGCAGGCCGGAGGGCCAGAGGGATTTCCAGGCGTAGAACGCGAGCGACGTGCCGGCGAGCGCCACGCGGGACAGCGGCCCGCCGAGCGGCAGCGACTCGCCGCCGAGCGCGCGGCCGAATTGCAGCCAGATCGTCACGAGCCCGAGCACGAGTGAGACGGCGAAAAACGGGGCGAGCCGGCGCGCGTCGGAAAGCGTGATACGCTCGTGCCTCCACCAGGTGAACAGCACGAGCGTGACCGGAAACATCACGACCGAGGTCTTGCAGAGCATCGCGACGATGAACCAGGCCAGCGCGCGGCGGTAGTCGCGCCGCGCACCGTGCGCGTCGAAGTCCAGCCAGGCGAGCAGCGCGAGCAGCAGCGGCGGCAGCGAGAGCACGTTCTTCAGCTCGGCGATCCACGCGACGGATTCCACGGCGAGCGGATGCACGACGAAGAGGAGGGCGCCGAGCCAGGCGAAGCGGAGTCCAAGCCGATCGAATACGCGCCAGAGCAGCACCCCGCCGAGGGCGTGGAGCGCGACGTTGGTGACGTGATAGCCGACGACGTGCCCGCCCCAGAGCTGCCACTGCACCCATTGCACGGTGAACTTGATGGGGTAGTAATCGAGCGTCGGCGGCGCGAACCAGAGGCGCCAGAGGCCGCGCAGATCGCGCAGCGCCGGATTTTCCGTGAGATCGAGATTGTCGTCCCAGAGGAACGCGCCGTTGAGCGCCGGCCAGTAGATGAGGAAAGCGGCAGCGACAATCGCCGCGGCGCCGAGTAGCCTGCGGCGGCGATCGGGGCTCATGGGGTGGAGCGGCTTGACCGCAAGCCGCTTTGGTAGCGGAAGCGCTTCGCTTCCGTGACGGAACGGGGAGCCGTTCCGCTGCGAGTCCAAACCAGCGGCTTGGGGTCAAGCCGCTCCACCTCGGAACCGGCTGCGCTCATGCCGGGACGGGCGCGCGCAGGAACTCCGTCCATTGCGCCTGAAATTGCGCCGCCAGCACGCGTTTCACTTCCTCGGGATCCACGCGGCGGCCCAGCTCCGCGCGCAGTGAAGTGACGGTGCCGTCCGCGGCGCCGATGCCGCAGGGGATGATGCCGCCGAAGTGCGCGAGCTGCGGATCCACGTTGAGCGCGAAACCGTGATACGCGATCCAGCGGCGCACGGCCACGCCGATGGCGGCGACCTTGCGCCGGCCGACCCAGATGCCGGTGAGTCCCTCGCGGCGTGCGGCGGCGAGCCCGAGCACGGCGAGCGTGTCGATCACGATCTGTTCGAGCAACCGCAGGTAGGCGTGCAGGTCCCGGTGCGGCGCGAGCGAGACGATGGGATAGCCGACGATTTGGCCTGGACCGTGGTAGGTGATGTCACCGCCGCGATTCGTCTTCACAATGTCGATACCTTCGCGGGCGAGTCGTTCCGCGTTCCACACCAGATGCGCGTCGGCGCCGCCGCGCAGGCCGAGGGTGAAGACCGGGTCGTGTTCGGTGAAGACCAGCGTGTCACCGATGCCGCCGGCGATTCGCCGGGCCACGAACTCGCCCTGCTGCGCCCAGGCGGCGCGATATTCCGTGCGGCCCCAATCGAGGACGGTCACGGCGGCGGCGGCGGTGGCGGACATGGCGCCAAGCTCAACAAAAGGGCCGCGGTGGCAATCCCGGGGTGCGGCGCGCCCGGCGCTCATGCGCCGGGCTACGAAGAGGCGGTGAGCATCCACGCCACGCCGACGATGGCGGTGGCCCCGAGCACGATGCCGATGCGGGCTTTCAGGCCCGGGGAGCCGAGAGCCACGCTGATGCCCGTCTTCAAGAGGGTGTTGCTCACGGCGGCGAGGACGACGGCCCGCGCGGCAAGATCGGGCGTGGCTTTTTCCGTGCCGTGATCGCGGGCGATCGACAGCGAGATCGCATCCATGTCGGTGAGCCCCGACACGAAGCTCAACGGGAGCAGTCCCTGCGTCCAGCCCTCGGCCTGGATGGCCTTCACGGCGAAGGCGACCAGGGAGTAGAGCGCGGCGAACTTGATCGCGGTCGCGAGACTGAGCGGGTTGCCCAATGCCGGGGTGTCGCCCTGCCGGCGCCGGGGATGACGGCGCAACCAGACCCAGGCTGCGTATCCAATTCCTGGAATCGCCATGAGCGCGAACGGCACCACGAGCGAGAGCGCGAAATGGCGGTTGACCAGACCGGTGGCGATCAGCACGCGCGGCAGCATCACGGTGCAGGCGGCGACGACCGCGAGCGCGTAGTGTTCGGAAAGGGCGGGCTCCTCGCGGCTGCGGCGGCTGAAGGCGAGGGTGCTGGCGGTGCTCGAGGCGAGGCCGCCGAGCACGCCGGTGAGCAGGATGCCGGCGCGGGCGCCGACCATGCGGATGGCCACGTAGCCCGCGAAGGCGAGGCCGGAGATCAGCACGACCATCAGCCAGGTGGAAAACGGATTGAAGCCGGCGTAGGGGCCGAGGGCGCGGTTCGGGACGAGCGGCAGGATGACGCCGGAGATGGCGGCGAACTGGAGCGTGGCCCGGATATCCTTGGCGGTGATCGAGCGCGTCCAGTTGTGCAGCGGCTGTTTCATGCCGAGCAGCACCATGGTGGTGGCGGCGACGACGACGGCGGATTTCGTTTCCTCCCAGAAGACGAGCGCGCCGCAGAAGAGGGTGAGCAGGGCGCCGGCGAACGAGGTGCTGCCGGGCGACGCATGGTCGTGGGGCACGATGGCCTGGGTGAGCAGGTGCGCGGCGACGAGGATGAACACGATGGGAAGTGCGAACGACACATGCGCCTCGCTGGCGAACGCGCCGAGGCAGCCGAGGACCGCCCAGAAGGTATGGGTGCGCACGCCGGCAAAGTCGCCGGGTGTGTCGTCGCTTTGCTCGCCCCACTGGCGGATGAGGCCGATGAGCGCACCGAGACCGGCGCTGACGACGATGAAGATCAGAAGATCGGGCATGAGGCGGTGAAGGATGGACGGGCCGGACACGGCGCGAGCGTGGCCGTTCCAGCCTAAGAAAGGTGCGGTTCGTCCGTCATGAAGGCAACCCCGCCCCGCCATGATCCATTGCGACACCGGCTACGTTGCCCGGCCGAAAGCGCGGATTGAAATTATCCCGCTGATCGACGTGGTTTTTTTCCTGCTGGCGACCTTCGTGCTGTTCACGCTTTCGCTGCAGAAGATGCGGTCGATCGAGGTGACGCTGCCGCAGGGCGGAGTCGAGGGAGTGGAGGGAGACTCGACGGTGTTCATCCAGACCTCTGCGGAGGGTGCGTTCTATTGGAAGAAGGGTCGCGACACTCCGGCGGAGCTGATCTCGGCGGCTGAAATCGGGCCGCGGCTCGCCCACTACAAACGAACGGTGCCGGTGCCGCGGGTGCTGATCCGCACGGATCGCACGGCGAAGTTCGGCGCGGCGGTGGTGGTGCTCGACGAAGTGCGCAAGGCCGGGATCACGCAGGTCTCGATTGAGACGGTGGCGGTGAGGACGGGTGGGTGAGCTTGGGGCATGGGCTGGTCCTGCGCGCCCGGGTCGGGGAATATGCTCTTGTCCAATTGGGCGCGTTGAAATTCTGTCCGCAGCGTCGGTCGACGACCTACGGCTGACTGACCGCCCTTGCCTCCCAACCAACCCTGACCTGTGTAAGCGCCGCTGCATTCGTTCGACTTGGGTCGGACGATGGAGGGGCACCACTTGCCTGCCCCGCCATGCATCTCCGCTCCGTATGCCGTTTCGTCTCACTCGTCCGCAGCCGCGGGGCTATCGGGGCCGCCTTGTTTTTCAGTGCGTGGTGTGCCGCCCAGCCGGGGGCCACCGGCACGATCGAGGGCCGCGTGTTCGACGCGGGCCGCGGCGAATTTTTGGAAAACGCCCGCGTGACGATCGAGGGCACCGCCCGCGAGGCGTTCACGGAGGCCGGCGGCCAGTATCGCTTCACCAACGTCCCGGCGGGCCCGGCCAACGTGAAAGTGTTCTTCACCGGCCTGGTGACGCAGACCAAGGCCATTTCGGTCGGCGCCGGGCTGACCGTGCAGCACGATGTGACCATGACCGCGCCGGCGACTCCGGCCAAAGCGGGCGCGCGCGGGGACGAAGCGGTGAAGATGAGTGAGTTCGTCGTCTCGACCTCGAAGGAGATGGACGGCGCCGCCATCGCGATCAACGAGCAGCGCTTTGCCCGCACGATCATGAATGTCGTCGCCGCGGACGAGTTTGGCACCGTCGTGGATGGCACGCCGGGCGAGGTCATGAAGTTTCTTCCCGGCATCACGATGGACTACAGCGCGGGCGAAGCCCGGACCATCTCGATGAACGGCGTGCCGGCCTCGAACGTCCCGATCACCGTCGGTGGCTTCGACCTCGCCAGCGCCGCCAGCAATGGCACCGGCCGCGTCACCAACCTCGACCAGTTTTCCGTCAACAGCATCTCGCGCATCGAGGTCCACCATTCGCCGACGCCCGAGTCCACCGGCTCCGCGCTCGCCGGCTCCGTCAACATGGTGCCGCGCTCGGCGTTCGAGCGCTCCCGCCCGATCCACACCGCGAGCGTGTTCCTCACGCTCAAAGACGGCGACCGGCATTTCAACAAGACCGCCGGCCCGCTCAACCAGCCCACGCGCAAGGTCACACCCGGCTTCAATTTTTCCTCGGTCGTGCCGGTGAACAAGAAATTCGGCTTCACGATCTCCGGCAACCACGTGGACCAATACAGCTAGCCCGGATATTTCAGTGCTCTACTCGCCAGCGACCCTCCACGGTGTGCGCGGATCAAGTCTACCGATTCAACCGTTTGCTCATCTGGCGCCACGACGGCCCGATTTGGAAAATGGACGCCGGCCTCGGTTTCTCCCGCGCCAGCCTCCACACGCGCAATGTCGACAAGGGCTTCTTCGGCGCCTCGCAGGCCCGCCGCACGGGCGTGCGCGTGTCGTTCTCCGACATCTTCCATCTGCGCCCGAACACCATCACCGTCACCGGCGCCGACGGCGCGCCCGTCGACCCGTATCGCCTCGACAACTACTCTCTCGACACGGCCAACGGCGTGGTCCGCGACTCCGCCGACCTCAAGCGCAGCCTCCGCGGCAACATCCGCCGCGATCTCATGATTCGCGACATCCCGATGTCGCTCACGATCGGCACCGACATGCGCAGCGCGGAGCGCGATCTGCGCTCTGCGACCAGCGCCTACACGTTCGTCGGCGCCGACAACGTGAACAGTTTCGTCGCCAACGCCCCGCAGCGCGGCAACGACAACGCCGGTGTCGCGGTCGACGAAGCGTTTTCCCAGCGCGTCGGTTCCTACGGCTTCCCGAAGATTCAGTGGCTCTCGAACGACGATTACTACGCGCTCTACCGGAGCAACCCGCTCACCTTCACGACCAACGCCAACACCAACTACCGTTCCGGCGTCAGCGGTTCGAAATACGCGCGCGAGATCATCTCCTCCGCCTATCTCCGCACCGACGCGGCGTTCTTCAACCGCCGCCTCCAGTTCGTCGGCGGACTCCGCGCCGAGCAGACCAACATCAAGGCGGCCGGCCCGCTCACCGATCCGTCGGGCAACTGGCAGCGTGATGCTGCCGGCAACATCGTCCCCCGCCGCGACGCCGCCGGGAACATCGTGCTCGATAACAATCCGATCGTCGCCAACCGGCGGCCGCTCCCCGCGTTGATCCTCCCGACCACCGATGCCCTCGGCGTTTCTAAGCTCACCTTCCTCGATCGGGGCCAGCGCACGGAGAAGGAGTATCCCCGGCTCTTCCCGAACGCCAACCTCAGCTATCTCCTGCGCGGGAATCTCACGGCGCGCTTCGCCTACTACCAGTCGGTCGGCCGGCCGGACTTCAACCAATACGCCGGCGGTCTCACGTTGCCGGATACATCGCTGCCGGTCACGACGGCCACGGTCATCTCCGTCAATATTCCGGCGATCAAGGCGTGGAGCGCCGAAAGCTACAAATTCCGCCTCGAGTATTATTTCGAGCGCGTCGGCACGATCAACATCGGTGCCTTCCGCCGGGATTTCAAAAATTTATTCGGCAGCGTGCGCTTCCCCGCGACGCCCGAGTTCCTCTCGTTCTACGACCTCGATCCCGACGAATACGGCGTCTACGAGGTGACGACGAATCACAATCTCAGCTCGAAGGTCCGCATGACGGGCCTCGAGTTCGACTACAAGCAGGCGCTCACGTTTCTGCCGCAATGGGCGCGCGGTGTGCAGGTCTTCGCCAACGCGAGTGCGCTCCGGGCCACCGGCGACGGTGCGGCGAACTTCGCCGGCTACATCCCGCGCAGCGGGAGTTGGGGCTGGAGCCTGACCCGGCCGAAATACGTGATGCGCATGAACTGGAATTACCGCGGCGCCCAGCGTCGCGGCATCATCGCTGTCGGCCGCAGCATCGAAGCGAACACCTGCAACCGGGGCTCCAAGCGCCTCTACCTTGACGTGACGCTCGACTACAAGCTGAGCTCGCGCTTCACGCTCTTCGGCAGCATGCGCAACATCAACGACCAGACCGAGGACTCGAAGATCTACGGCCCGAACACGCCCGACTACGCGAAATTCCGCCAGCGGGTGGACTATGGCTCGGCGTGGACCTTCGGCCTGCGTGGGTCGCTGTAAGAACGCGGAAAGGCGTTAATGCCAATTTGCTTTCATGATGCGCCGAATTGTAGCGGAACGGCTTCCCGTTCCGGGTGGGAACCGAAGCGGCTCCGCTACGAAATCAGTCTCACCTCGAAAGCAATCTGGATTAAGCGCAAAGACGCGAAGTCAGGAAAGGCGTTAAGCGCGAAGCCGCGAAGTTCAGCAAAGAAACGCCAAGGATCCGGGATGGATCTCTTGGCGAAGCTTCGCGCTTCTGGGCGTCTTCGCGCTTCGGTCTGGCTTAGGCCTGCAGCCCGCGCGTCGATGTGAGCGGGCTCCAATCGCGAAGGGAGGGGCGGTTATCCTTAACCGCCCTTACTGCGTGTGCGCTGGCCCAACAAGGGCGGTTGGGGACAACCGCCCCTGCCTCAGGCAAACAGGCTCTTCATCTCCTTCAGTATCCGCGGCACGGCTACAGCGGAATTTTCCGCCGCCTCGTATTCCAGCGCGACCCAGCCCTGGTAGCCGCCGTCCTTCAGGATCTGGGTGAAGCGTTTGAGGTCGGCCGGCGCTTTTTTCTTCGTGGCGGCGTCATGCACCTCGACCTTGAACTGGACGTTGAGCGCATACGGCACGCACTCGGCGAAGTCCTTGTAAGGATTAGCCGTGTGAAAATTACCCGAGTCGAGGTTGATGCCGACCCACGGGTTGTTCACGGCCTTGACCATCGGGATCAGGGTCGCCGCGCTGCCGATCGAATCGTGATTCTCCAGACCGAGGAAGATGCCTTTCTTGCCGGCGTAGTCCGCACAGACCTTCAGGCATTCGATGACCTGCTGGTCGGCCACCGCGCGCGTGAACTCCTTCGGCGCATCCTTCGGAATGTTGCCGGCGAAGACGCGGATGTGCTGTGCGCCCATCAGCAGCGACTTGTCGATCCACTTCTTCGTGTAGGCGATCTCTTCGTCGAGCTTGGCGCCCTTCGGCAGCGAGAAGTTGTTGCCGATCGCGGTGCCGCTGACGGCGATGCCGCGCAGGTAGGCGTGCCGGCGCAGCTTGATCATATGGTCGTCGCTCTCGTCGGGAATGAAGTAGGTCGTGAGTTCCGCGCCGTCGCAGCCCTGGGCCGCGCAATAGTCGATGAACTTGAACATGTCGGTCGGCTTCGCGGGCGCCTTCTTGGCTGCCTTGCCGCGCATGGTCGGAAACTCGTCGCGGAAGGAATAGGCCGCGAGGCTGAGCAGCAGCCGCGATTTGCCCGTGCGCTTGAAGGGATTTTCGGCGGAGGCGGGCGCGGCCAGGGCGACGGAGCCGAGCGGACCGGTCGTGGCGGCGACGCCAGCGGCGGCCGCGGCGGAGAGTTTGATGAAATCGCGACGAGTGACGGGGTTCATGATGGTGATGGTGTGACGACGGACAGCGAGACGTGAGGGAAGCGAAAGCGTGACTGAAGCGGAAGCGTTTTCGAGCGGGAGCGGAAACGGCTTTTCGTTTCGGCCGACGGAGCCGAAGCGGCTCCGCTACGGGGCTACGGGGCAAG